>Ga0164313_10001674_pt1 | contig 19635 bp, 17 predicted proteins | sample GuaBasSedimGuay4_FD_113735 | JGI IMG/M metagenome (GOLD analysis project Ga0164313, IMG submission 113735) | Subseafloor sediment microbial communities from Guaymas Basin, Gulf of California, Mexico - Guay4, Core 4569-4, 0-3 cm | ecosystem: Environmental > Aquatic > Marine > Hydrothermal vents... | reverse complement strand
GACTCGCGCATGATCAACCGGGCCAGTGTCGACAGTTCACCGGATTCCAGTTCATCCGCCAGCATCTGTGCAGCGCCGCGAATACCACCCAGGGGGTTTCTGACTTCGTGTCCCAGGTTTCTGCTCAACAATTCAAGCATGCCTGTTTGTAGTTCCCGCTGCTGCAGCCGCAATCGCATCTTTTCCCACTCGAGGTTGTGAAATTCCAGCAATACATCTCCATCTTCACTTGATTGAACGGTGCAATCGAACAGGCCGCCCCCCAGTTTCAGCTCGTGCAGGCGAACGCTCTGCCTGCCATCCGGTAACTTCCTGACCGCATCGTGCAGTTCCCGGGGAATCTCGGCCAGATCGAATATCAGGCGCCCGCAAGCCCGGTCCCTGCTGATCAGCATGCAGTGCTCGGCCGCACTGTTCATGAACAGGATGCGGCCCGACCGCCTGATCCTGACGACCCCGGTGTCCAGCCGGTCGAGAACCCTCCAGGCCTGTTCCGGATCAGCCATCACCATGGTTTCAGACCCCAGGGTCAGTTACGGGCCCGGTTGAAATTCTGTGAATGTTGCTTGACGAAGAATATGACCGTTTTCGTCGTAACGATCCGGCGACCCCGTTCATCCCGCAATTCCGCGTAAACCTGGTGCTCGCCGCGTTCCAGGGTCAGGCCCACACCACCCGCGGCCGGGGCTTTCTGCCCTTTACCGTCAACGAATAACATCACGCTCATTTCCGGGGAGACTGCTTCGGAGCTTCCCCAGCTTACGAACACGGTATTGGCCGTTCCCCAAAAGGTTTGTTCCGGCTGCGGTTGCGTAATGCTGAAGTCACGATATAACTTCCTCAATTCTCTTGACGTAGGTGGCTTGGGCTCCTGGTCCGTGGCCGTGGCCGTGGCTGGAGTCGCGGGAACCTGCACGTCGGTTTCAATAACCGACAGTGGCGGCAAATCCATTGGCTCCGCTCCCGACTCCGGCCTCTGGTCGGTGAAGGTCACGTTTCCGTCCTTGTCGACAACTTTGTAAATCTCGCCTTGTGAAAAAGCGGCGAGTGGCAGCAGAAAAAATACCAGGGTTACGAGTGCGCTGATCAGTCCTTTGTTCATTTTCATGCTCCTTTCGTTGCAAAAAACCCGTTCGCCCCGCTTCCTTGCGGGGCATTACGGCTTGCTACAGAGAATAATACATATCGAACTCAACCGGGTGAGTACTCATCCGGAACCTCGTTACTTCCTCCATCTTCAGGCCGATGTAGGCATCAATCAGGTCATCATCAAAGACCCCGCCAGCTTTGAGAAATTCCCGGTCGGTATCCAGCGCCGCCAGCGCTTCTTCGAGTGATGCACACACGGTCGGAATCAGTTTTTCCTCTTCCGGCGGCAGGTCATACAAATCCTTGTCCATCGGCGAACCCGGATCGATCTTGTTCTTGATGCCATCCAGGCCAGCCAACAACATGGCGGCAAAAATCAAATAGCCATTACCGGCAGGATCACCAAAACGGACTTCGATCCGGCGGGCTTTGGGGTTGCTGACAAACGGAATGCGGCAGGAAGCTGAGCGGTTGCGCGCCGAATAGGCCAGCATGACCGGGGCCTCAAAACCGGGAACCAGGCGCTTGTAGCTATTGGTCGAGGCATTGGCGAAGGCATTAATCGCCCTGGCGTGCTTGAAGATTCCGCCGATGTAATGGAATGCAGTCTCGGACAGACCACCATAGCCTTCACCGGTCATCAGGTTGACACCATCCTTGGCAATGGACTGGTGTACGTGCATGCCGGATCCGTTATCCCCAACCAGGGGCTTGGGCATAAAGGTCGCTGTTTTGCCGACCGCATGCGCCACGTTGTGAACCACGTATTTCAGGGTCAATAACTCGTCGGCCTTGTTCACCAGCGTATCGAAGCGCGTACCGATCTCACACTGGCCGGCCGTTCCCACTTCGTGGTGGTGAACCTCAACCTTCATGCCCATCTTTTCCATGATCAGGCACATTTCGGCGCGTATGTCATGCAGGGAATCAACTGGCGGAACCGGGAAATAGCCACCTTTCACACCGGGGCGGTGACCGATATTGCCGCCTTCATATTCAGCACCGGTGTTCCAGGCGCCTTCTTCGGAATCAACGCGGTAAGAACAACCATGCATGTCGACTTCAAAACGAACGTCATCGAAAACGAAGAATTCCGGTTCAGGACCAAAGAAGGCAGAATCCGCGATGCCGCTTGATATCAGATATGCTTCGGCACGCTTTGCCAGCGAACGCGGGCAACGGTTGTAGCCTTCCATCGTGTTTGGCTCGAGCACGTCACAGCGCAGGATCATGGTTTTATGCTGCGCGAAGGGATCTTTGACCGCGGTCGAAATATCGGGCATCAGGACCATGTCGGACTCATTGATGCCCTTCCAACCCGCAATGGACGAGCCATCGAACATCTTGCCCTCTTCGAACAGGTCTTCATCGACCGCACTGATGGGCAAACTGACATGCTGTTCCTTACCCACCGTGTCACAGAAACGCAGGTCCACAAATTTGTACTTCTTTTCCTCGAGAGTCTTCAGAATTTTTTCAGTGCTCATTTACTATGCTTCCTGTAGTAGTGTTCCAAATTGGGTCAACATATATATGCAGGACTCATGCCAACACCGGGCCCGGCTAACTCTGGAACATGAATAGACAATAGACACATTTTGATCGCAAGAAGACGCATTTTCGAAGATATTAGAGAGTGTTTATGATCTGGCGCAATCAGAGCCAAAAACCATATTATCATAAACGCACCATGAAGGTGCGGGACTTGAACCTATACGCCCTATATTGGTGCGCTCAGGCCAGAATCCACAAAAGCACGGCCCCAAGCAGCAGGCGATAGATAACAAACGGCATCAATCCAACGCGTTTTAACAGAGCCAGAAAGGCCGCGATACACAGCCAGCCAGCCACGGCTGCAAGAACCACGGCCAGCACGAACTGGCCCCATTCGATGGGGGCATCTCCACTGGCAACGCGTAACACGCCAAAACTGCCGGCAGCGCCAATGATCGGGATTGACAACAGAAAAGAAAATCGTGCAGCGGCATCCGGCGAAAAACCCAGGAACCGGCCAGCAGTTATCGTGACACCTGACCGGGAAGCGCCTGGAATCAGCGCAAAGGCCTGGGCCAGGCCGATGATCACAGCGCTTTTAACATTGATTTCCTCGATGCTCCGCTGTCTTGGCCCAACGGCATCGGCCAGCCACAGCACCAAGCCGAAACCAATCGTGGTCCAGGCAATAATGCGCAGGTCCCTGAGATAGAACTCGACCAGGTCATGCGCCAGGAATCCAATCAACAGCGCTGGCACGCTGGCAATGGCCAGGTACACGACCATTGCACGGTGCTGCCGGTCGGCAGCATTGCGCACGGGCCCAAGCCAGGCCTTTGCCATTTCGATTAGATCGTGACGGAAATAAATGAGTACCGCAAACAAAGTGCCAAGGTGAGTGGCCACATCGAACACCAGGCCCTGATCCGGCCAGCCAAAAGCCTTGCTGCCGAGTATCAGGTGAGCAGAACTGGAAACCGGCAGAAATTCCGTGAGCCCCTGGATCAGGGCGAGAACAATAATCTGGATCAAAGTCATTGCGAGATAGCGTTCACTGCGACTGCCCCGTCCAGGTAATGCGGTAAATCGCCCCAGCCTGATCGTCCGAGATCAACAGCGAACCATCGGGCATTTGCAATACGTCGTTCGGCCGGCCCCAGTTGTCCTGGCCCTGTAACCAGCCACTGGCAAACACCTCGCTACCGGTGACGTTTCCATCATCGTCAAACTTCACCAACAGGACGTTATAGCCGGATTTTTCAGTGCGGTTCCAGGAACCATGTTGTGCAATAAACAACTGGTTCACATAAGATTCCGGAAACATGCCGCCGGTGTAAAAGGTCAATCCGAGGGCGGCCACGTGCGCACCCAGAACCAGCGCCGGAGCCGTATAATCGGCACAGGACTTGCCATTACCAAACTCTGGATCGGGCGTGTCACCCTGGTGGCACCAGGGATATCCAAAGTTCATTCCGGCCTCGGGAGCATAATTGAGTTCATCACCAGGCTGGTTTTCACCCATCAGGTCCCGCCCGTTGTCGGTAAACCACAACTTCCCGGTCTCGGGATGGAAGGTCAGCCCGACCGAGTTCCGCACGCCTTGTGCGAAAACTTCATCACCACTGCCGTCAGCAAATATCCGGCGAATCTGGGCAAAGCCCGGTTCATCACAAATATTGCAGGGCGCCCCAACCGGCACGTACAGCAAGCTGTCCGGCCCAAAACGCAGGTATTTCCAGCCATGGTGCGTCTTGCTGGGAAAGCCGTCAGAGACGACATCAGGCTCGGGAGGCTGGTCCAGCCAGCTCTCAATATCGTCATAGCGCAGGATACGGTTGAGAGACCCCACATAGAGCGAACCGAACCTGAATTCAACTCCCGATGGCATTTGGAGATCTTCATCGATCAGGTAAACACGTTCGGCGAAATGGTCACCGTCCCGGTCCACCACGGCGTGCACCAGGCCCGCCTTTCTGGACCCTGCAAACACGGTTCCATTATCCCCGAGTGCAAGTTGCCTGGCATTCTTCACACCCTCGGCATAGAGATGGATCTCGAAACCGGGGGGCAATTCTATTTGCGCCAGTTTTTCAGCGAAATCATCGCTGGCGGAAACCTGTGCGCAACAGGCGCCAAGCAAGAAAAAACTGATATTCCTGAAAATTTTCATCAAGGTTTGACACCACAAGAGAATTTCGCCGCAGTATCTCATAGAATAACCAACTCGCAGGGAAGGAATATGACAATGAGAATTCTTTATGGCCTGGTCATTTTGTTATTGGCGTCCAGCCTGAGTGCGCGGAGCGCGCAGGAATATCTGCCGCCGGACGCCGATCCGGACCCCGGCATCCCCACCCCTGAATCTGTCCTGGGTTGGGACGTGGGCGACTGGCATGTCAGCCATGACCGGCTGGTGCAGTACATGCAAACACTGGCGGCCGCTTCTCCCCGGGTTTCCATCAAGGTCATTGGCTATACGTATGAGCAAAGGCCTCTGTTGCAACTGGCCATCACCAGCGCCGAAAACCAGGGAAAACTCGAGACGCTGCGCCAGCAGCACCTGGATGGCGACGGGCCACTGGTCGTCTGGCTTGGCTACAGCGTTCATGGTGACGAAGCCAGCGGCAGCAATGCTTCCATGCTGGCAGCGTATTACCTGGCATCCTCGCGGTCTGATTTCGTCAATGAATTGCTGGATGGCAGCGTGGTATTGATCGATCCAAGCATCAATCCCGACGGACTAAACCGCTTTGCAAGCTGGGCCAACAGCAACGCGGGCAAAATGCCGGTCAGTGACCCGGTAACCCGGGAGCACATACAGGACTGGCCAAGGGGCCGCACCAACCACTACTGGTTCGACCTGAATCGTGACTGGCTGCCCCTGGTGCACCCGGAATCACGAGCGAGGATCGTAGAGTACCACCGCTGGCTTCCGCACCTGCTGACCGACTACCACGAACAGGGCGGATACCCCGGATTCTTCTTCCAGCCAGGCGTGCCTTCCAGGCAAAACCCGTTGACCCCAATGGAAAACCTGGAACTGACACGCGCACTGGCGCAGTACCATTCCCAGGCCATGGATCGCGCCGGTCAACCGCACTTCACTGAAGAGGCGTACGACGATTTTTACTACGGCAAGGGCTCAACCTATCCGGACATCAACGGCAGCATCGGAATTCTGTTCGAACAGAGGGCTATTCGCGGACAGGAACTGCGCACCAGCAATGGCACGGAAACGTTTCAAATGGCCGTGGCAAACCAGCTCAGAATGTCGCTGTCTTCATTGCAGGGTTCCTGGGCACTGCGTGAACGGCTCAAGGCTTACCAGTCCGGATTCCACGCTGCCATGCTGGAGCGGGCGCAAAGTCGAAACTTCTCGGCCTGGGTAATCGGCGATGATGGAGACCCCGCGCGAGCGCGATTTTTCCTCAACATGCTTGATTTGCACCAGATCGAATACCGGCTACTGGCTGAGACCGTGCGCACCGATTCACATGAGTTCTCGCCTGGACATGCCTGGGTGATCCCGGTACGGCAACGGCAATTTGGCCTGCTCGAAGCGATGATGGAGCAACGCCCCCGTTTCGAAGACAATACGTTCTATGACGTCTCTGCCTGGACGCTGCCATTGGCGAACAACCTGCCCTTTGCGACCCTCAACAGGGTACCTTCGAGCGCAGCGGCCATCGAATCCAGCAGCGGTCTGCCGCCTGATGCAAACAGCCCGGCCTGGGCGGTCCGTTGGAACCAACTCGACACGCCCGCCATGCTCCAGGAACTGCTGGCCGCCGAGGTCAAAGTCCGCGTCGCCATAAAGTCCTTCTCTGCACAAACCAACGGCGGACCCAGGATATTCGAAGCGGGCACCCTGGTTGTCCAGGCCGGCATTCAAACCCCTGACGCACTGCAAAAAAGCCACGAGATCCTTGGCGATTCAGCCATGGCCGGGTTGGATGTGTACAGCTTTGGCAGCACCATGACCGTTGTCGGACCGGATCTCGGGTCCCGGCACTTCAAACTCATCAAACCGATCAACCCACTGCTCGTCGGTGGTTCAGGCACCTCGGCCTATGGGGTGGGAGAGCAGTGGTTTGTACTGGATTACCACCTGCAGATTCCAGTGACCATTGTCGAACAGCAACGGCTGGATAAAATTAATCTGTGGGACTACACCCACCTGTTGCTGGCTGATGGGGAATACGATTCCATCACCAATGGCCTCAAGAAAGCAATCACCCGCTGGATCAAGGACGGCGGAATCCTGGTCACGATCAACCGTGCATCCAGTTGGGCTGAAAGTCTTTGTTTTGAATCTGAACCGGATGACTGTGAAGTAGTGGAATCCGCGATTACCGATAATGAACCGGTCACCGCGCGAGCCTATTCCGATTTTGTAGATGACAAGGCAAAACAGGTGATTGGCGGCGCCATCGTTGCGTCTGTGCTCGACCTGAGCCACCCGCTCACTTTCGGATACCGCAGGGCCGAACTACCGCTTTTCCGCCGCGGCACTACCGTGCTGGAGCCCAGCAACAACGCTTACTCAACGCCAGTGCGTTACACCAGTAATCCGCTGCTGGCAGGCTATATCGGTGATGATCGCCTCGCCGCTTTCAGGGGCCAGGCGGCTGTCATTGCGGAGAAACAGGGCGAGGGACTGATCATCCGCTTTGCCAATAACCCGGTATTCAGAGGTTTTTGGCGGGGAACGGAAAAGCTGTTCATCAACGCACTGTATTTCGGGCAGGTGATAGATCCGACCGAATTACCTGAGTTTGAACCGCCACCGAAGCCGGAAATACCGCGTCAACAATGACATGTCACTGCCTGCCAATCTGAACCGGATCATCATTGCCGTACTGGTTCTGATCATATTGGTGATGGTGGCTGGATGGTATTGGATATCAAACCAGGCCAGGCGTGAATCATTTGAAATAGCCAGGCAACTTGACCCGGACAATGCCGAAATGATGCATGCCTACGAATATTCCCAGCAAGGGCATTTGGATAAAGCCCTGTACTGGATGGGCAAAGCGGTGCTTGTCGATCCGCACAACCTGGACCTGGGCGGCTGGATGGTCTTTCTGAACGACTCCCTGGAAGATTACGGTGCCGCACAGGAATGGTCTGACTGGCTGGATGACCGGATTACCAAGCAATCCGCACCGATGGCCATGCAGGCCAGACATCATTACATGACGGGGAATTTTGAACTTGCGCTCCAGTTCAGTAATCGTGCACTGAAGATGAACATACCCGACCGTTGGGGCTCGGATAGCGTTTTCATGCGCATCAAGCGTGACGAGGCGCTTGCTAACGGAAACCCCGCGGCTGGAATTGAAGTATTCCGCGAACGGCATCCAGCCCTGTTCAAAGCGGTTCCGGAGATATCCCCCGCTAACGCCGTGCAAGCTGTTGATCTCGCCCAACTATTAAAAATGGCCAGCAAACCTGATCAAGCCGCGAAGCTTTTGAATGCGGTGATCGAATTCTACGATCAACCCTGGGCAGCCACCGGGGTAACCCTCTTCCCGCTGGCTCCGGTCAAAGCGGAAGCCCTGGCAATTATGGGCAATGAGGCCGCGGCAACTACCGAACTCAGGCGCATCATCGATAAGGGCTGGAGGCTGGACTGGCGCTGGGAAACTGAGCTTAATTTCAACTTCAACGGAATTCGGGAAACCACTGAATTTAAAACCATGGTGAACGAATTGGCCACGAATATGGCGGAACAACGCACCCGAGTATATGCAATGATCGACCGTGGCGAAATAGCCCCACCGCCGGAACCCAGGGCTCTGACCCCTTTTTCACCTTTTTCACAAAATTCCGTTGCGGTACTCCCTTTTGTCACCATGAGCAACGGCCCGGACGACGACTATTTTTCTGATGGCCTGACCGAAGAAATCATCAACGCACTAGCACAACTACCGGAGCTTCTGGTCACAGCCCGGACTTCGGCTTTTCATTTCAAGGATCAAAATCTACCGGTCGCTGAGATTGCCAACCGGTTGGGGGTCGGTCACATCGTTGAGGGCTCCGTGCACCGGGCCGGAGAGCAACTGCGGATCACCGCCCAGTTGATCCGCGCTGAAGACGGTTTCCATCTCTGGTCAGAAACTTACGACGGTCGAACCCAGGACACCTTTGACGTTCAGTCGGACATTGCAGAGAAAGTTGCGACTGCATTGAACGTGGTGCTGGATGATGACCAAAGGGCCCGGATGCGCCAGGTCGGCATCAGGAATGTCGCGGCATATACTGCCTACCAGAAGGGTCTTGAATCGCATGCCAAGGCCCATGGCGTCCGCATTGACATACCCTTTCTTCGAGAGGGAAACCGTCATCATGAAGACGCCATTGCACTGGCGCCGGATTTTTCCGATGCCTATCTGAATCACGCAGATCTGTTCGTCCACATCCTGATGGCCCAGGCACGCGGACAACTGGACGGGAATATCACCGAAGCCGATATCCAGGGCGCGCCTGCCGCCATGAAACACGACTACGACCGGGCGATCAAGCATGCAAAAAACTCCGGACAGCGCCTCGTTGCAGAGCATGACCGGGCACTCTTGCTGGGCAATTGGGCTGGCCTGGCTTCGCTCAGTGAGCGGGCGCTCACCGCCCCGGGATGCGAACTCGCAATCTGGGCTTACCTGGGTGAATCAGCCTTCGGCCAGGCTGAATTGGTGCGTGATGCTTATCGTAGACGCAGTGCATGTGATCCCTTATTTGTGCACCCGCGGACCCATCTTGCAGACGCCCGATTATGGCTGGAACAGTACACTGCAACAACAGGCCCGGATGATCTTTACTCCCTGGTATTGCATGCCCAGCAAGGCAACCGCAACGAGGCCAATCGCCTGGCCAGCCTGATCGACCAGCGGCCTTTCGGTTACATTGTCCTGATGCAAGCGATCTACTATTGCCTCTGTGGGGCGCCATTTGATCTCGAAGCCGCCCCCATTTTTTCCTCCATGCTTAACCAGTCAGGCTGGTCATGGCCGCCAGTTAAGCCCATCGACTTTCCACTTAAGGATCGGTGAATATGAGTAGCATTGAACAATTGAACATTGCCTTTATCGGTCTGGGCGTAATGGGTTACCCGATGGCGGGTTACCTCGCCAAAGCTGGCCACTCCGTAACGGTATACAACCGGACAGCAAAAAGAGCCGGACAATGGCAGTCCGAATATGGTGGCGCCACCGCTACCACGCCCGCGCAAGCCGCAGATGGTGCAGATTTTGTCTTTTGTTGCGTCGGCAACGACGACGACCTGCGCTCCGTGACAGTTGCTGAGAATGGCGCATTCGGTGCCGTAAAACCGGGTGCGATTTTTATCGACCACACCACCACCTCGGCAAAAGTGGCGCGGGAACTCCATGAAGTTGCGCAACGGATGGGTTTTTCCTTCGTCGATGCACCGGTATCCGGGGGTCAGGCAGGCGCAGAAAACGGGCAACTGACCGTTATGATCGGGGGTGACGAAGACGCGGTGGAAAGGGCCGCCCCCCTGATTGACTGCTACGCCCGCATGCAGGCGCGCCTGGGCGATTCTGGCTCCGGCCAGCTTGCCAAGATGGTCAACCAGATCTGCATTGCCGGACTGGTGCAGGGACTGGCCGAAGCACTGCATTTCGCGGACCGCGCGGGTTTGGACGCGCAAGCTGTCGTGGAGGTGATATCCAAGGGCGCCGCCCAGTCCTGGCAGATGGACAACCGCGCTGCAACGATGATCAATGGCGAATTTGATTTTGGCTTCGCGGTGGACTGGATGCGCAAGGACCTGGGCTATGTACTCAACGAGGCGCGCAACAATGGCGCCAGCCTGCCAGTGACGGCCCTGGTTGACGAGTTCTATTCTGAAATACAAGCGATGGATGGCGGGCGCTGGGATACTTCCAGTCTTATTGCCCGGCTCGGAGAATAAATAATAGATTTAGATCAATGCTCTTTAGGTTCATTTCATCTTACTATTGACGTATTCGGTGTGTATCCCTTGTAACACAAGCAACCACCGCGTCAAAAATTCACACAGGAAATGGTGAATATAATATTCATTAAGCAAAGAGGAACCATCATGTCACAATACACAGACAACATCGCTTCTCTGGAGGGCGTATGTGAAGCGGCCGGCAGCTCCTGGAATGCTATCAGCCCTGTATCTGCTGCTCGTATGCGTGCTCAAAACCAATTTAAAACCGGACTCGAAATTGCGCAGTACACGGCCGACATAATGCGTCGTGACATGGCGGAATACGATGCCGATTCCTCCCGCTACACCCAGTCTCTGGGCTGCTGGCATGGTTTTGTTGGTCAGCAGAAAATGATTTCCATCAAGAAACACTTTGGCAGCACCAACAAGAAATACCTGTACTTGTCGGGTTGGATGGTTGCCGCTTTGCGCTCAGAATTCGGCCCTTTGCCAGATCAGTCCATGCATGAGAAAACAACGGTTGCTGACTTGATTGAAGAGTTGTATACCTTTTTGCGCCAGGCTGATGCCCGTGTGCTGGGTGGTCTGTTCCGCGAACTGGACGCAGCCCGTGAAGCCGGGGATTCTTCGCAAGAAACTGAAGTTCAGAGCAAGATTGACAACTTTGAAACGCACGTAGTGCCCATTATCGCTGACATCGATGCTGGCTTTGGTAACGCAGAAGCGACCTACCTGATGGCCAAACAAATGATTGAAGCGGGCGCGTGCTGTATCCAGATTGAAAACCAGGTATCCGACGAGAAGCAATGCGGTCATCAGGATGGCAAGGTAACGGTTCCCCATTCCGACTTCCTGGCCAAGATCAACGCAGTGCGTTACGCATTCCTCGAACTGGGTATTGATAATGGTATCATCGTTGCCCGTACTGACTCACTGGGCGCCGGGCTGACCAAGCAGATTGCTATAACCCACGAGCCAGGTGATCTGGGTGACCAGTACAATTCCTTCCTTGACTGTGAAGAAATTACGCCGGAAGAGATGAACAATGGTGATGTCGTTCTGAACCGCGAAGGTCATCTGCTACGACCCAAACGTCTGGAATCCAACCTGTTTCAGTTCCGTGCCGGCACCGGTGAAGATCGCTGCGTGCTCGACAGCATCACTTCATTGCAAAATGGCGCTGATCTGATCTGGATCGAGACCGAAAAGCCTCATATTGGTCAAATCGGTGCCATGATTGACCGCGTTCGTGAAGCCGTCCCCAACGCAAAACTGGTTTACAACAACAGCCCATCGTTTAACTGGACCTTGAATTTCCGTCAACAAGTGTTCGACGCCTGGACTGAAGAAGGCAAGGATGTTTCTGCATATGACCGCAACAAGCTGATGAGCGCCGACTACGACGACAGCGCACTGGGAGTTGCAGCGGACGAAAAAATCCGCACCTTCCAGGCAGATTCTGCCCGTGAAGCGGGTATTTTTCACCACCTGATTACCCTGCCTACCTATCATACCGAAGCCTTGTCGATGGATACCCTGGCAAAAGAATACTTCGGTGACCAGGCAATGCTGGGCTATGTGGCGCATGTTCAGCGCAAAGAGATCCGCCAGGGCATCGCCTGTGTGAAACACCAGAACATGTCGGGTTCTGATATTGGTGATGACCACAAAGAATACTTTGCCGGCGAGGCAGCATTGAAAGCAGCAGGAGAAGACAACACGATGAACCAGTTTGGTTAATCGTTAATTCAATACGTGACAATATTGAAAAAAAAGTCCCCACACTTCTATTACAAAGGCAATCAGCTAAAACAGCTACGGGCTTTTTGTGCGGTATCCAAGAGCGGTAAGATGACTGATGCGGCTGAGCAGTTGTTCCTCAGCCAGCCGGCCATCAGCCTCCAGATACGGGCGCTGGAACGCGAACTGGATACCGTGCTGTTTGAACGTCACGGCCCCAAGATCAATATGACCCGCGAGGGTCAGGAACTGTACGAAATGGCGCGGCCCCTGGTCGAGGCCCTGGACACCCTGAACGCCCGGTTCAACCGGCAAATGAAAGGCGACCTGGATAGCGGCGAAGTGGTGATTGCCGCCGGTGAATCGACCATCATCTACCTGTTGCCCACGCTGGTGAAGCACTTCCGGGAACGCTACCCCAATATTCACGTGCAGCTACGCAACGTGACGGGACGGGACGGACTCGCCATGATCCGCGACGATGAAGTGGACCTGGCCATCGGCTCAATGCTGGATGTGCCCTCGGACATCAGTTACAAGCCGGTCTACTCTTTCGAGCCCGCGCTGATCCTGCCGTTAGGCCATGAACTGGCCGACCGCAAACGGGTCCACATCGAAGACATCGCGCCCTATGGACTGATTCTGCCGCCGCGCAGACTCACCACCTGGAGAATGGTCGACCGGGTGTTCCAGCAGCACCAGGTGCCATTCAACGTAACGCTGGAAGTGGGCGGCTGGGAAGTCATCAAGCGGTACGTGGAACTGGGTTTCGGCATATCCATCGTCACCGGAATCTGCCTGCGCGAGGATGACAAACTGGTGGCGAAAAACATGAGCGCATATTTCCCCAAGCGCAGTTACGGAACCGTCATGCGCAAGGGCAAGCACCTCTCAGCCCAGGCCCGGGCGTTCCTCGATGTGGCTGAAGAAGAGACCAGCATACCCGACTCCCCCTGGCGCGTTGAGAAATAGGATAAGAAGGGGTCAGAGTAAAAACTCAAAATGGAAGCCATTTTGAGTTTTTACTCTGACCCCAAATTTCAGGGCCTTACCGAGGTGAACTCCGGATAGGCTTCCAGCCCACACTCGCCGATATCCAGCCCGGTGTATTCCTCTTCTTCGCCGACCCGAATGCCCACAACCATTTTAATCAGGTACCAGGTCAGGAAACTGACGGCAAATACCCAAATGAAGATGGTCGCCGCACCCGCCAGTTGACCCAGGAATGAAGTCTCACCGTTGGTAATCGGAACCAGCAGCAAGCCCAGCAATCCGATCACGCCGTGAACCGAAATGGCGCCAACGGGATCATCGATCTTCAGCTTATCCAGAGTGATGATGCTGAACACCACCAGCACCCCGGCCACCAGGCCAAACAGCGACGCCTGCAAAGCAGTTGGCGTTGATGGTTCGGCCGTAATGACAACCAGGCCGGCCAGCGCGCCATTGAGCGCCATGGTCAGATCCGCCTTGCCGAACTTGATTTGTGCTGCGGCCAGGGCGCCGATCAGGCCGGTTGCAGCGGCCGCATTGGTGTTGAGGAACACCATTGCCACACTGTGTGCGTTGCTGGCATCAGCCAGTTTCAGAACTGACCCGCCATTAAAACCGAACCAGCCCATCCAGAGAATGAACGTGCCCAGGGTGGCCAGCGGCAAATTCGCGCCGGGCAGAGCATTCGTCTGCCCGTCTGGTCCGTATTTGCCCTTCCGCGCGCCCAGCAACAGGACACCGGCAAGCGCCGCCGCGGCGCCCGCCATGTGGACAATGCCTGAACCGGCAAAATCGCTGAAGCCCAAGTCTGCCAGGCTGAACATTCCGAACACTTCCTTGCCGCCCCAGGTCCATGCCCCTTCCATCGGGTAGATCAGGCCGGTCATGACAATGGCGAATCCAAAAAAGGCCCAGAGCTTCATGCGCTCGGCCACCGCGCCGGAGACAATGGACATGGCCGTTGCGACGAAGACCACCTGGAAGAAAAAGTCCGCAGCGCCGGAATAAACCGCATCGCCATCGAAACCATTCTCGGCGGATTTCACCAGCACTTCGTCCAGGCTGAACGCCTCGATTCCGCTCAGAAACCATCCCCCGTCGTACATGAAGGCATAGCCGCAAGCCATGTACATGAAGCAGGCAATCGCATAAAGAGCGACATTCTTGGTCAGGATTTCCGTGGTGTTCTTGGCCCGGACCAGACCGGCTTCGAGCATTGAGAAACCTGCCGCCATCCACATCACCAGGGCCCCGCAAATCAGGAAGTAAAATGTATCAATTGCATACTGCAGCTCAAAAATCTGGCTTTCCATTCCTACACTCCCGCCTTAGATGGCTTGCGACCCGGTTTCACCGGTGCGGATTCGGATCACTTCTTCCAGTGAGCTGACGAAAATCTTTCCGTCCCCAATTTTCCCGGTCGCAGCCGAACGCTGGATCGCCTCGACCACGAGTTCGGCCATTTCGTTGGTGACCGCTGTTTCCAGCTTGAGCTTGGGAAGAAAATCGACGTTGTATTCCGCTCCACGGTAGAGCTCGGTATGGCCCTTTTGCCGGCCGAAACCTTTTACTTCGGTGACCGTGATGCCGGTGATGCCAACTTCATGCAGGGCTTGCCGTACATCGTCGAGCTTGAATGGCTTGATGATCGCTGTGACCAGTTTCATGGCTGTTCCTTTCAAAATGGGGTCTGGGTAACATCTCTGTAGATGCAGAATCCATGCCATGATAAAACTGGGTACAACTGATTGTTTTGGCTGTTATTTTCCCGCAGACAGGAAACCAGGAATGTTCAATAGGAGTGCGCGCACCGTGATGTTGCACTGAGGTAGTGCACGCCCATCCAGTATGATTAGGCTATGAGTTACCGTATCAACGATCAGATTTCCATACCCGAGGATGAGATCAAACTCAGCGCGATCAGGGCACAGGGCGCCGGAGGGCAGAACGTGAACAAAGTGTCTTCCGCCATTCACCTGCGGTTTGACGTGCGCGACTCTTCGCTACCGGACCGGGTGAAAGAACGCTTGCTACAAAGCAGCGATCAGCGCATGACCACCGAAGGCGTGATTATCATCAAGGCGCAAACTCACCGGAGCCAGGAGAAGAACCGGTCAGAGGCGGTAAACCGGCTTCGCCAACTGATCCTCGACGCCATCAAGGTTCGCCGGAAACGGATTCCCACACGCCCGGGCCGGGCCGCCAAACAGAGGCGCCTGGACTCCAAGAAAAAGCGCGCGACCATCAAAAAACTACGCTCCAAAGACTACGACTAAATGCGCCAGGGCGCATCAGAACGTGTAGTTAAAAATGATCCCGTAGGCATTTGGATTGGCCCAGTTGGCCTGCAAAGTAGTGATCTCGGGGCGGGCCGCTGGATTGTAGACTCTCGTCCCGTTCAGGATTGCGTCATCCTCGCCATTCAGATAATAAAATTGAAGCTGAATGTTGCCCTTTGGCGCCAGCCAGATGATCCTGAAATCAGTCCGGGTGTGCGAACCCTGCCTGACCCCGGCCAGGTTAATGTCATTGGCGTAGTAACCGCTGGCCCAGGTGCTTTGGATATAAGGCGTTAATGTGCCCGCTTCCTTGAACTGAATCGTATAGGAGGTTTGCAAACCGACCACCCACTTCGGCGACAAAGCGGGATGCCAGCCTTTGAATGAAAGCGACTCGCCTTCGGTATGCCCCGGAATGTCGCCCAGGCCTTCGAGATTAGGCGCTACATAATTTCTGAACTTGGCATCCGTATAGCTTACCTGGCTGGAAATATCCCACTGTCGCATCGGCGACCAGTGGATTTCCGCTTCGATGCCCTTGGCATTGAGGGCCCCGCCATTTCCGGTGTACTCGGTGGCTTCAGGTGACCCGGGGTAAGGCATCACCAGGAAGGACTGTGACTGCACATCCTTGAAGTCGTTATACCAGCCAGCCAGGTCCATCTGCAGCTTGCCATCGGCCAACAGGGTCTTGAGGCCAATTTCGTAAGCCGTCAGCTTCTCCGGTTCCCAAGTGGGATTCACACCAGGCGCCGTATTGATGCCGCCGGGGCGATAGCCGGTGGAAGCGGAAACATAGGTCATGGTCCGTTCAGACAGTTTGTATTCCAGTGCCGCTTTCCACAGCACGTCGTCCCAACTGCCCTTTTCGCCGGTTTTGCTGGTCTTGTTTTCCTTGTTCCAGCGCAGGCCGCCGGTGATGACGAAACGATCATTCAGGTCATAGCTGAGCTGGCCGAAAAGCGCCGTGGTGTCGGTGGAATAATCACCGTGAATGTCCCAGTCAGGTTGTGAGAAATCACCGTACTCAGCCTCAAGCCAGCCCCAGTCTGCTGACCGGTCGGAGTAATACAACCCCGCCAGCCAGTTGAGCGCCCCACCCGGATCGGAAGTCATGCGCAATTGGCTGGACCAGCCAGTCTGGCTGGTGATCCAACCGGCAAATGGGGTGCTGGTGGGTTCGCCCAAATTGGTGTAGTCATTGTCGTAAGTCTGGCGCCCGTGGAAGGAGGTGAAGTTGGAAAGCCATTGCAGGCTGGCGAAACCCATATCCCAGTTCATGTCCAGGGTATTGAGCCAGTTTTCATACTCGGTCGCCGAAAGGAAATTGCGGGTCACACTCCATGGACCACCATCGGGAATGGCGCCAGGCGGTGCAAACTGGTTGCCGGGCAGCAACTCACCATCAACATATGCGCCAATTTGCTGGTAGCCCCATGGATTCACTCCGGTGCCATTTTCGTCATGGTACCTGCTCATGAAGAGCAAACTGAAACGATCACTGGGCTGCCACAACACGCTGCCCCTGACGTTCTGCACCGCGCGATTGTTAAGGTCGTCCGCATCCGATTCGATATAGGCATTATCGATCCAGCCAGAGCGGGTCTCCGAAAGACCGGCAAAACGCAGCGCAATGGTATCGGTAATGGGTACATTGAGGGCCAGGCGCCAACGTGTTTTGTCCGGCAGGCCATTTTCCATCTCCGCATAACCATTGATTCCATCAAAATTGGGTTTGTTGGATACGACACTGACTGCGCCGGCATAAGCATGTTGTCCAAAATTGGTAATCTGCGGGCCGCGCAGCACATCGATTCGCTCCACATCCAGGAAGGAGTTGAGTCCCTCGGTGGTCGTTGCGATATAAACTCCATCCTCATATATACCCACCACCGGGTTTGATTCAGCCCCAACACTGTTGGTGCGGGCGCCGCGCATGGACAGTCGCACATCGTGGCCGGTCTGGCCATAGCGCAATCCCGGCGCGAGATATTCCAGCCGCGATACGTCTTCAACGCCCCCCAGCATCAGCTCTTCCGGCCCAAGGCTGGTGATTGAAGCGGGAACCTCGGCATTGCTCTTCCTGGCAACCTTCAATTCGGCCTCCGCACGCGGATCCCCCGCTAGCAAGACCTCTTCAGACTGGGCATCTTCAGCTGGAACCTCGGCAACAGCATCTGCGGAGACGTTCAGTTGATTCTGCAGGTCAGCAATCGTTTTGCTTGCATCTTCAAGTTGATTTTCCAACTGCTGAACCTTTTCCTCCAGCGCTCTTTCACGGTCCGTGGCGGGAGTAACCGCGGTCTCGGCAGCCATGCCTTGAGTGACTGTAAAAACGATGAGCAAACAAGCGACAGGAAATAACGTGCGGAACTTCATTGAGTTCTCCAGAGAAAAATTTGATGCGATTCTACCACTGCTTGCTGATTGCAATCCCATAGAACCCATTATCTGCAAGCGGGGTAATCACATAGCCTTTGTAGGGTTTGGTGAAAATGAAACTGCTGGCGATCCCAATGGCTGCCCCGGCCACCACATCCACCGTGTAATGATTATCAGACTCCACCCGACTCCAGGCGACATAGGAAGAGCCCAGGTAAGCAGCAATGGCATATTTCCAACCATATCTCTTATGGATGAATGCCGCACCCTGAAATGCCACCGAGGAGTGAGCAGACGGGAATGAATCATTGTCCGCGCCGTTGGGCCTGGTCTTGGAGATTGATTTTTTCAGTGCGTAAGTAACACCCAGGTTAGTGAAAAAAGCTTTGTAAAACTGCTTCCTGCCATCAGAGTCATGCAGGTAGAAGGTGCTGCCATAGGCGATAGCCGGTATCAGCACACGCAGGGTGTCGCCAATGTTCTCGACCTGGTCTGACGCCACTGCGGGGCGCAGCGGCATGAACAAAGCACCGGAGCACAATACCAGGCAGATGCCGAGTATCCGCATGAAGGGCAGTGAAAACATCATTGACCAGAATATACCTGGAAGGAGGAAATATCAGAAAATCATGCCACCAGTCTCACGTGCGCATCAATTACATCCCACGGCACAAGCAACAATCCTTCTTCGGAACGCTGTATGAGATCAACAGCCTCCAATGCAATTACGTCCGTGTGTACATTCTTGTAATTACGTCCTAACTGTTTCGACAATGCATGAATACTCAACAGACCTTTTTGCCTTAACAACTTCATCAATTCCAGGCGCTTGGGCGTCAAAACCGAAGCCAGCATGGAAAAGCTCTCAAAATTGAGGTGGATTTCGGCTTGATCGATTGTGCCGGTCTCAGCCTTGTGCCAGGTGTCAATAAAGCGCTTGTAGGCCCGTCCCGCATCTTCCACGCCGATGTGTATATGTTGTTTATTCATCATGATCACCTCGTAAGCGTTCGATGTCAGCCCTCCATGAACCGTTGCTCCCTTGCACAGAGAGCAACGGTGTGAACAATTATGGAGCTAACCCTTTCGGGTCCGGGCCATATTGATTTTGACCAGACGTGCCGTCGATAACCATAAGCACAAGCAACCAAACCGCACCAATGAGGGGAATAAATAAGATCAACAACCACCAACCACTTCGGTCAGTGTCATGAAGTCGCCTGATCGTTACGGCAATACCAGGAATTATCACCGCCAAGCCATAAATGCCACTTAGCACCCCATATCCTGTCTCAGGGTCAAAAGTGCCGATCATGCCGTCGATGAATGCAAGTACAACTGCAAAAATGAAGTTGAATAGTACAAAGAACCAATACTCTTTCCGTCTGGCCCTGCCACTGAACACCGCATATTTTTTCAAAACTTCGAGATACCAATTCATTATTTTTCCCTCAGTTGAAAACACTCGTTTTTATGGTTACTAGCTGCATAAGTTTTTCCGGAGACATGGTTTACACATTAACGCATTTGGGGAGGAACCCAGATGCCTTGGAACGAGTGTAAACCTATGGATGAACGACTTAAGTTTATTGATTTAATGGCGCGCCCGACAGGATTCGAACCTGTGACCCCTGCCTTCGGAGGGCAGTACTCTATCCAGCTGAGCTACGGGCGCATTAAAATCGTGTTGCGTAGTTTAGCCGCTTTGCCTGTATAAGG
>Ga0164313_10001673_pt1 | contig 19638 bp, 18 predicted proteins | sample GuaBasSedimGuay4_FD_113735 | JGI IMG/M metagenome (GOLD analysis project Ga0164313, IMG submission 113735) | Subseafloor sediment microbial communities from Guaymas Basin, Gulf of California, Mexico - Guay4, Core 4569-4, 0-3 cm | ecosystem: Environmental > Aquatic > Marine > Hydrothermal vents... | reverse complement strand
TCAAGGCTTACCGGCCGTGGTTGACGATGACCGAGCCGCGGTGGCCGAATGTTCATTACCCGGAGATCGATTACCAGGCGATCTCGTATTTCGCCGCACCCGCAAAGATGCTCGATAGCCTCGACGAGGTCGACCCCGAGATCCTCGCCACGTACGAAAAGCTCGGAGTTCCCCTCTCCGAGCAGAAGTTCCTCGCCGGAGTCGCAGTCGACGCGGTATTCGACAGTGTCTCGGTCGCCACCACCTTCAAGGAGAAGCTGGGCGAGCTCGGCATCATCTTCTGCTCCTTCTCCGAGGCCGTACGCGAGCACCCCGGGCTGGTCAAAAAATACCTCGGTTCGGTGGTCCCCACCACCGACAACTTCTTTGCCGCCCTCAACTCCGCGGTCTTCTCCGACGGCTCCTTCGTTTACATCCCCGAGGGCGTGCGCTGCCCGATGGAGCTCTCGACCTACTTCCGCATCAACGCCGCAAACACCGGTCAGTTCGAACGCACCCTGATTGTCGCCGCCAAAGGTTCCAACGTCAGCTATCTCGAGGGCTGCACCGCGCCGATGCGCGATGAGAACCAGCTCCACGCTGCGGTTGTCGAGTTGGTGGCCCTCGAAGACGCCAAGATCAAATACTCGACGGTCCAGAACTGGTACCCCGGCGACAAGGAGACCGGAAAGGGCGGGATCTTCAATTTCGTCACCAAACGGGGCATCTGCAGGGGCGACCGCTCGAAGATCTCCTGGACCCAGGTGGAGACGGGATCGGCTATTACCTGGAAATACCCGAGCGTGATCCTCAAGGGCGACGGCACAGTCGGCGAGTTCTACTCGGTGGCCCTCACTGCGGGCCACCAGCAGGCCGACACCGGTTCGAAGATGATCCACCTCGGCAGAAACACCTCCTCCACGATCATCTCCAAGGGGATCTCGGCGGCCAGAGGACAGAACACGTACCGCGGCCAGGTCAAGGTCGGTCGGAAGGCCGAGAACGCCCGCAACTTCTCGCAGTGCGACTCCATGCTCCTCGGCGATCGCTGTGGCGCCCACACCTTCCCTTATATCGAAATCGCCAACTCCTCGGCGCAGGTCGAGCACGAGGCGACGACCTCGAAGATCGGCGAGGACCAGATCTTCTACTGCAACCAGCGCGGCATCACGACCGAAGACGCGGTGTCGATGATCGTCAACGGCTTCTGCAAGGAGGTCTTCCGCGAGCTACCGATGGAGTTCGCAGTGGAAGCTCAGAAGCTGCTCGGTGTCTCGTTAGAGGGGAGCGTGGGTTGAGCATGGAGGGGACTCGGGACCTTCTGATTTTTGCGCCATGTCTTCGGAAGACCTGGCGCAAAAATCAGAAAATAAGGAAAGCAAATGGACAACAAACCACTTCTTGAGATCAAGAACCTCCATGTGGCGGTTGACGGGGCCGAAATCCTGAAGGGGATCGACCTGACTGTGAACCCCGGCGAGGTGCATGCCATCATGGGCCCCAACGGCTCTGGCAAGAGCACCCTGGCAAGCGTTCTTGCCGGACGTGAGGAGTACGAGGTCACGGACGGCGAGATCGTGTATGAGGGCCAAGACCTGCTCGAGCTCGACGCCGAGACGCGGGCCCGCGAGGGTCTCTTCCTCGCCTTCCAGTACCCGGTGGAGATCCCCGGCGTCAGCAACACCTACTTCCTCCGCACCGCGCTCAACGCCATCCGCAGGCACCGCGGGGAGGAGGAAATCGATGCGATGGACTTCCTGACCCTGGTGCGCGAAAAGGTGCAATTGGTCAAGCTCGACGAGTCGCTGCTCAAACGGCCGGTCAACGAGGGCTTCTCGGGAGGCGAGAAAAAGCGCAACGAAATCTTCCACCTGGCGGTGCTCGAACCCAAGCTGGCAATTCTCGACGAGACCGATTCGGGTCTCGACATCGACGCTCTGAAAATCGTCGCCGAGGGCGTCAACTCGCTCCGCGACCCCGAGCGCTCCTTCGTTCTCATCACTCACTACCAACGCCTGCTCAACTACATCGTGCCGGATTTCGTCCACGTCCTGATCGACGGACGCATCGTCCGCTCGGGCGGCCGCGAGCTCGCCCTCCAGCTCGAAGATCAGGGGTACGAGTGGCTCGAGGCCGAGCCCGCCCAGGCAGCCCGCGCATGAGAGCCGAGACCGGGGTCTTCGAGACTATCCTCGAGTCGGCTGCCGGTCTGCCCGCGCCCGAGCTGCTCCAGGACCTGCGGCAGAGGGGCCGAGACAGCTTTGCCACCCTGGGTCTGCCGAGTCGGCGCCAGGAGGACTGGCGGTTCACTCGACTCACGGACATCGAGAAGCAGATCTTCGAGGCTCCTGATGTGGTGGCTTCAAGCATCGACATTTCACCGTGGCGAGTGAACGATGCCTACCTGCTGGTCTTTGTCGATGGCATCTTCTCACCCGATATCTCCGAGGTCTCCGACCTTCCCGACGGCGTGGTCGTCTCAAACCTTGTGCTGGCGACCGCATCAGAATCCAAAGTGGTGTCCGAACACCTCGGTAGCCTGGCGCGACTCGAGCGGCACCCGTTCGCCGCCCTCAATACAGCCCTCGTCGCAGACGGCGCCTTCATCCACCTGCCGGCCGGGGTGGAGCTGGAACGGCCGATCCAACTCGTCTTCGTGTCCGGGTCAGAGGGACGATCGACCCTCAGCGCTCCCCGCATCCTGATCGTCGCCGAGGCCGCAAGCCGGGCGACGGTGGTGGAGCAATACCTCGGCGACGGCGGCGCCTCCCTCAGCTGTCCGGTGTCGGAGATCGTGCTCGCCAAGGACGCCGTCCTCGATCACGTCGTGGTCCAGGAAGAGGAAATCTCGGCCAACCACCTTGCGGTACGTCAGATTCGGCTCGCCGCGAACAGCCGGTACTCCGCCCACGCCATCTCCCTCGGCGGCGCCCTCGCCCGCACCGACATCGGCGTGACCCTCGACGGCGAGGGTGCGGTGGCTTCGCTCGATGGTCTCTATCTGGTCGATGGCGCCCAGCACGCAAATACCCACCTGACGGTGCGTCACAAGCGGCCTCACTGCAACAGCCACCAGCTCTACAAGGGCATTCTTGGGGGCGCGTCCCGGGCTGTGTTCACCGGCCGCATCATCGTCGATCAGGACGCGCAGAAGACCGACGCCACCCAATCCAACCGCAATCTGCTCCTGTCTGACGATGCGACGGTCCACTCCAACCCTCAGCTCGAGATCTTCGCCGATGACGTTCGTTGCACCCATGGCTCGACCGTCGGCCGCCTCGACCAGGAGGCCGTCTTCTACCTGCGGTCGCGCGGCATCGGGCGAGAAGATGCGATTCGGGTGCTGACCCTCGCCTTTGCCGGTGAGGTTCTCGAGCGGCTGCCGGTGGAGGAGCTTCGCGAGCGCCTCGAGACAGTCATCGCCTCGCGTCTGGCCACGATGGCCGGCAATCCGGAAGGCGCGTGATGAATCCAACCGCATCTGCCACGGTCACCCCGGCCCTAGATGCCGAACTCATCCGCGCCGACTTCCCGGCCCTCCACCAAGAGGTGAACGGCCACCCGCTGGTGTATCTCGACAACGCCGCCACCACCCAGAAGCCGCTCGCGGTCATTGATGCGGTCCGTTCCTTCTATGAGAACGATTGCTCGAACGTTCACCGCGGCGTCCACCGGCTGTCGCAACGGGCGACCGTCGCCTTCGAGCAGGCGCGAACCACCGTCAAGAACCACCTCGGCGCGGCCGACAGCCGCGAGATCGTCTTCACCCGCTCGACCACCGAGGGCATCAACCTGGTGGCGTCGAGCTTTGTGCGCCCGCGGCTCGAACCGGGCGACGAGGTTCTGATCTCGGCCATGGAACACCACTCCAACATCGTCCCCTGGCAGCTCGTGTGCGAGGAGCGCGGCGCGCGATTGGTGGTCGTCCCGATCGACGACGACGGCGACATCATTCTCTCTGAGTACGAGCGGCTGCTATCGGAACGCACCAGGATCGTGGGAGTGGTCCATGTCTCCAACGCCCTCGGTACCGTCAACCCGGTGCGCGAGATGATCGCGACGGCCCACGCGAAGGGCGTGCCGGTTCTGATCGACGGTGCGCAGGCGGTACCGCATCTTGCAGTCGACGTCTGCGATCTCGACTGCGACTTCTATGTCTTTTCGGCCCACAAGGTCTACGGCCCGACCGGCATCGGCGCCCTCTACGCCAAGCGTGATCGCCTCCTGGAGATGGCGCCCTACCAGGGCGGCGGCGACATGATCCTGTCGGTGACCTTTGCTGGCACTACCTATGCCGAACCGCCGCACCGCTTCGAGGCCGGCACACCCAACATCGAGGGCGCCATTGGCCTCGCCGCCGCGCTCGACTACGTGGACGGGATCGGGCTCGACCTCATCGCTGCCCATGAGAGCCGCCTGCTCACCGACGCCACCGCCGCGGTTCTGGCGGTGCCCGGCATTCGTCTGGTCGGTACGGCGCAGCGCAAGGCGTCGGTGCTGTCGTTCGTGATGGACGGCGTTCACCCGCACGACATCGGCACGATCCTCGATTCGGAGGGCATCGCGGTCCGCGCCGGCCACCACTGCGCACAGCCGGTGATGGCCCGTTACGGAGTGTCGGCGACGGTGCGCGCGTCCTTCGCCCTTTACAATACCGCCGAGGAGATCGACGCCTTGGTCGCCGGTCTGCAGAAAGTACGGGAGGTCTTCGGCTGATGTCCGACATGCGCGAGCTGTACCAGGAGGTCATCCTCGACCACAACAAGAGGCCGCGGAACTGCTACGTCATGGACTGCGCGACCCGCACCGCCGACGGCCACAACCCTCTGTGTGGCGACGTCGTCAAGGTGTATCTACGGATCGAGGACGGCGTCATCGAAGAGATCAGCTTCCAGGGTGAGGGCTGCGCGATCTGCACCGCCTCGACCTCGATCATGACCGAGTCGGTCAAAGGCAAGAGGGTCGAGGAGGCCAAGGAACTCTTCGAGGGGTTTCACGAGATGCTCACCGGGGTCGCCGCCGAGCAGGGCGTCGAGTTCGGCAAGCTCAAGGTATTCGAGGGCGTCCGCGAGTACCCGGTGCGGGTCAAGTGCGCCACCCTCGCCTGGCACACGCTGAACGCTGCAATGGACAACGGCGACAAACCGGTAACGACCCAGTGAGTTTTTAGTTTTGAGTTTTTAGTTTTGAGTTATCGACCATTCACCCCCAACACACTGGGATGAGGGACGGTAACTCAAAACTGAAAACTCAAAACTGAAAACTGGGGGAGCTATGACGAACGCCCTTCGCGACAAAGTGATCAACGTCCTCCAGGGAATCTATGACCCCGAGATTCCGGTGAATATTTACGAGCTTGGTCTGATCTACGAGGTCAATGTCGACGACGACGCCAATGTCCACGTGCTCATGACCCTGACGTCACCCATGTGTCCGGTGGCGGAGAGCCTGCCGCCCGAGGTCGAGGAGAAGGTGGCGAGGGTCGGGGGGGTCACCAAGGCTGCGGTCGAGGTCACATGGGACCCGCCGTGGGAACCCGACATGATGTCCGAGGCCGCCAAGCTCGAGCTGGACATGTTCTGAATTAGGAATGAGGAATTAGGAATTAGGAATGCCGCACAACCGCCCCCAGTCATTGAGGTACAGAGGGGGGACGGGAATTCCTAATTCCTAACTCCTAATTCGGTCTGGCATCGTGTTTTAATGGTCGCCTGATGAACCCAACCGGACATGAGCTGCGCCTCTACGGCCATCGCGGGGCTTCGGCACGGCTGCCGGAGAACACCCTTGCGGCCTTCGAGCGGGCGCTTGCGGACGGCGCCAACGCTCTCGAGCTTGACGTCCACCGTACAGCCGACGGCCACTTCGTGGTCGCCCATGATCCCCACGGCGAGCGATTGGCCGGAGTGAGCGAACAGATCTGTGCCGTCGGTCTCGACCAGGTCAAACGATGGGACGTCGCGACGACCGGCGGCCGTGACCTCGACCGTCACTGCGTACCCACCCTCGAAGAAGTGCTCGGGGCCTATCCTGAAATCCCGATGAGCATCGACCTCAAACCTGACGACCCCGATGCTGTCCCTCCCCTGCTTGAGGTCATTGCCCGCCACGGCGCCGACAATCGGGTGACCCTGGCGAGCTTCAGCACCCGAGTGGTCCGCCGAATTCGTGAGCTCCGCTACCCCGGGCTCACGACGTTGTCGAAGCTCGAGGTGGCCTTGATCCGTTTCCTTCCAGCGTCGATAGCGCGACGTTACGTCACGGGCGACGCCGCCCACATTCCGGTCCGGTTCGGAACGGTGCGGCTGGACGGGCCACCCTTCATCGCGCGCTGCCGCGCCCTCGGCCTACGGGTCGACTACTGGGTGGTGGACGATCCCCAGGAAGCGCGCCGATTACTCGATGCCGGCGCCACCGGGATCATGTCAGACGACCCGGCGGTCATCGCTCCGGTGTTTCGGGAGCGAGCGGAGGATTGATATCCTGAGTTTTTAGTTTTGAGTTTTGAGTTTTGAGTTCCCAACCCTTTCTCCCGCTGGTAACCGGATGGGTGAGCGGCATTCCTAATTCCTAATTCCTAATTCCTAATTCCTAATTCAGCAAAGTATGATGCACTCATGGCAAAGAAGCTCGGTCCTCCCGCTCCATCCGATCCCGATGCGGGGATCTGGCAGGGGCGTTCTATCGCGCGGGTGGCCGAGAGCCCGGACGGAATGATTGTCCTGGTCGGCCGCACCGCGCGCGACAACGATGTCCTGTCGCTCAAGCTGGCGGCGCCAAGGGACTTCTGGTTCCACGTCGCGGGCGAGTCGGGGTCGCACGTAGTGGTGCGGAATCCTGAAAACCTGGAATCTCTGCCGCGTGAGACCAAGCGCTTTGCGGCAGCTCTCGCTGCCGGCTACTCCAAGGCGCGGCGGGGCGGCAAGGTCGCGGTCCACATGGCCCGGGCCGGAGATGTCACAAAGCCGCGGGGCCTCGCACCCGGCAAGGTCCACCTACGACGCTTTTCGAGCCTGCGCGCGAGCCCGCTCCGTCTCGACGACGAAGGAGATCAGAAGTGACGACATTCGGTTCCCAGAGCATGGTCAATGATCTGAAACGTGTCCTCGTCCGGCGCCCCGACGAGGCCTTCGGCACTGCCGACCCGAAGCAATGGCACTACGTCTCACAGCCCATACTCGACCAGGCCCAGGACGAGCATGACGCCCTCGTTGCCACCCTCCGTAATGCCGGTTGCGAGGTACTCTTCCACGAAGCGGAGATGCCCGACCACGCCGACGCCATCTTCACCCACGACCCGGTCATCGTCACCGACGAGGGCGCGGTCATCCTGCGTATGGGCAAGGAGCTCAGGCGGGGCGAGGAGGCCGCGATCGGGAAGACACTCGAGGCGCTCGGGGTTCCGATCCTCGCCACCCTCGAGGCTGAGGCAATGGCCGAGGGCGGCGATCTGCTGTGGCTCGACCACGAGACGCTGGCGGTGGGCCGCGGCTACCGTACCAACGGAGAAGGCCTGCGTCAGCTCACCGCGGCTCTTCGACCCCTCGGTGTCGAGATCATCGAGGTCCAGCTTCCTCACGGCGACGGGCCGGCCTCCTGCCTCCACCTCATGTCACTGATCTCGATGCTCGATCACGATCTTGCGGTGGTGTATCTTCCCCTGCTTCCGGTGCCGTTTGTCGAGACCCTAGCCGAGCGTGGGATCGTCTTGGTCGAGGTCCCCGAGGAGGAGTTCCCGACAATGGGGCCCAATGTGCTCGCGCTGGCGCCCCGCCGATGTCTGACGATCGAGGGCAACCCGGTCACCAAGGAGCGACTCGAGGCCGCCGGCTGCGAGGTTCTCACCTACCGCGGCGAGGAACTCTCGCTCAAGGCCGAGGGCGGCGCAACCTGTCTGACGCGACCTATCCTCAGATCGTGCTCGGACGCGTGATGAATGACGGTGATCGAGACGGCTTTACGGCTTTACAGTTTTACGGCGAAACGATCAGGCCTACGGCCAGCGTGGTCAACAGTATGTGCCGTATAGCCGTCCTGCCGTATAGCCGTGGGTGTAGCATTTGACACAGGTCAAGGCCGGTCGTAGGTTCTTTGTGAGAACATCAGCTGCAGCGGGGGGTTCGAGATGGATCCAATCGACACGCTGAGAAACGAGCACGTTCTGATCCGGCGGTTTATCGATCTCCTTTCGGCGGCGGTCACACGACTCGAGATCGAGGATCCGCCGCCGCGCGCCTTCTTCGACGACGGCATCGAGTTCGTCCGGGGATTCTCCGACGGTTTCCACCACAAGAAGGAAGAGCTCGTGATGTTCCGGCAGTTGGCGCAGAAGAAGAACGGCGCCATCGACGGCCAGATCGAAGCCCTCCGCTACCAGCACGACCAAGGCCGCGGATTCATCGCGGCCATAGCAGGGGCGCTAGACGGCTATGCGGAGGGAAACCCGAGCGATACCGCTGTCGTGCGGGAGAACGCGGCCGCCTTCGCGTCGCTCCTCAAACACCACATCCACCTCGAGGACCACGTTTTCTTCCCCATGTCCCAAGAATTCATGACCGCAGAAGAGCTCGATGAGCTGGGCAATAAGTTCGAAAAGGTGCAGGAGGTCCACGGCGCCGACACCTTCGAGCGGTATCACAAGCTGGTCGTCAACCTCGACCTCATGCTGACCGAGGATTGATGCGCTCGGCCAACGAGCTCGCCGAGCAGGCCGGAGACTGGGCTCTGATGCGATTGCTGTTGGCACAGCCCAGCGACGACTGGCGGAAGGAGCTTCTGACCGAGTCCGCGGACACGGTCGATCCGGAGCTCACGAGCGCAGTCCAGATGGCGCAGGCCGAGGGCAACGATTACTTTCACGAGGTATTCTTCGGAGCTGACGGCCTCCTCACTTCGAGGGAATCGGACTACCGTTTCGAACGCGACCGCGGAGCGGTCATCGCGGACCTCGAGGGAATGAAGGAACGATTCGGATTTTCTTGGCAAGGCTCCGAGCCGGCAGACCATATCCTGGCTCTGGTCGGGCTGATGGCGCACATCGTCGCCCTGCAGGCGGCGGCGGTCCGAGACGACCGCGTCGGCGAGGCCCTTTACCTCGAAGGTATCGCCGAGTGGCTTCGGCGCGGCCACCTTTCCTGGTTCACCGAACAGATCGCCGGCGCCCTGAGCGCGACCCGGATCTGCTACCTTTCCCACGTAGCACATGCCCTCGAGCAGAGGGTCCTCCCGGCGGGCGAGCGCGGTAAGCCGGCGCGCCGCCCGTCCGATTCGATCCGCGATCATGAAAACGAACATTCATAAGGAGGCAGATATGGATCCCATCGAAACCCTGTCCAACGAACACGGTCTGATTCGCCAATACCTCGACGTTCTTTCCATGGCGGCGGAGAAGATCGAAAACGGTCAGCGGCCGTCGGAGGCGTTCTTCGAAAAGGCCGTCGACTTCGCCCGCACCTTTGCCGACCAATACCACCACTTCAAGGAAGAGCACGTGCTCTTCGTGCAGCTCGCGCAAAAGAAGCGCGGCGAGGTCGACGCCCAGCTCGATGCCCTGCGCTACGAGCACGAACGCGGGCGTTCACTCGTCACCGGCATTGAAGACGCCGTGCCGGGTTACGCAGCGCAGGACCCGATCAAGACCGGCGAGCTGCTCGAAAACATCGCCGCCTACACCTCGCTCTTGCGCCACCACATCCACGTCGAGGACCACGTCTTCTATCCGATGGCCAAGAAAACGCTCACCGCCGATGAGTTCGAGGCCCTCGGGCCGGAGTTCGAGAAGCAGCACGAGAAGTACGGTCACGACACCTTCGAGCGCAGCCACAAGATGGTGGTAGACATGGGGTCGATGATCACGCATTTGCGATGAGGGAACGGTAGAATTGGCCTGTACGTTCTTGCCCTTTTGAAGGGGCTTCACGGCTTTACGACTTTACGGCGAAACGACCAGCCCTGGCGCCGGTGTTGTCAACAGTATGTGCCGTATAGCCGTTCGGCCGTATAGCCCTGTCTCAACGCCAGATATCGACGCTGACTTTTGCGGGGGCGCCCTCCACCTCCCGGACCAGACGCGGAACGAGGTAGCCGGGGAGGCGACTCGTCAGCTCGATTTGGAGGCGCCTCGCTTCATCCTCGGGCACCTCGAAGTGGGCAGCGCCCTCCACAGGATCGAGCATGTGGAGGTAGTAGGGAAGCACGCCGGCGTTAAAGAGGGTCTCGCTGAGGTTCGCGAGAGCCGCGGCCGAGTCATTGACTCCCGCCAGGAGCACCGCCTGGTTGAGGAGGGTGGCGCCCGCGGCGTCGAGCGCGGCTAACGCTCGTCGGACCTCGTCGTCGATCTCGTTGGCGTGGTTGGCGTGCACGACCACGACCACCGGCAGCCCGAGATCGCCTATCCACGACACAAGCGTCGTGTCCACCCGTTGCGGCAGTACGATCGGGATCCGGGTATGGATCCGCAGACGCCGAACGTGGGGTATCGCCGCCAGCGACCGCGCGAGCGCCTCGAGGCGACCATCTGGCACGGTCAACGGGTCGCCGCCGGAAAGAATGACCTCGGTGATCTCCGGATCGCTGGCGATCCGCGCCGCCGCGCTCTCCGGACCGTGCTCTCCATACGGGAAGTGCCGCCGGAAGCAATAGCGGCAGTGAATGGCGCAGGCGCCGGTCACCATCACTAGCGCGCGGCCGCGGTACTTGTGGAGCACGGAGGCGACCGGAGGCGACGATAGCTCGCCCACCGGATCGGCGGTGAACCCTCCCACCGGGATCATCTCTCGATCGATCGGCAGTACTTGCCGGAGGAGCGGGTCGTCCGCGTCTCCGCGCCGCATGCGCCCGACGAATCCTCGTGGTACCCTGAGCCCGAAGCTGTGGACGGAGCGCAGAGCGTCGGCACGTTCGCCGAGGCATGATTCGTCGAGGTCGAGCAGTGCAAGCAGCTCGTCCAGGTCACTCACCGCATCGGCCAGGAGTTGCCTCCAGTCGCCGGCCGGCCAGGGTGTGGTTTCGACGGTCGCCACGGAGCGCAGTCTCGCAGCTTCGGTATGATCAGCGCAAGCGGGGAGAAAACTCGAGATGGCTACTTACAATTTGAATCAGGTCAAAGTCGGGCTCAAGATCCTGGTCGACGGCGATCCGTGCGTCATCGTCGGCACCGACGTCGTCAAACCCGGCAAGGGCCAGGCCTTCACCAAGGTCAAGTTCAAGAACTTCAAGACCGGACGAGTCAACGAGAAGACCATCAAGGCCTCGGAGTCCTTCGAAGGGGCCGACGTGATGGAAAAGGAAATGCAGTACCTCTATACCGATGGCCGCACGTGGACCTTCATGGACCAGAACACCTACGAGCAGGTGGAGGCCGACCCGGCCGCGATCGGCGATATGGAGAAATGGCTCAAGGAGGAGGATCTCTGCCTCGTCACCCTGTGGGTGGGCAACCCGATCGTCGTCACGCCGCCCAACTTCGTCTACCTCGAAATCACGGAAACCGATCCCGGGGTCAAGGGCGACACCTCCGGTGGCGGCAATAAACCGGCAACGCTGGAGACCGGCGCGGTGGTTCGGGTCCCCCTCTTCATCCAAATCGGCGAAAAGATCAAGGTTGACACGAGGACGGGGGAATACGTTTCCCGCGCATAATCCCGTGCCCGGTTTGATTTCGAATTTCGAATTTCGAATTTCGAGTTTCCCGTCCCCTCTTCTGGCAGGCGAGACGCCTGCCCCACAAAGCTCCCAAGATGTCTTGTGGGGCAGCCGTCCCGGCTGCCATCCGGGCTGGTGGCAACTCAAGACTCAAAACTTAAAACTCAAAACTCTGCTCACCGGGGCCCTACGATGATCTCGGGAAGAGACGACTGGCGACCTACGGCATCGGTGAACGCGCTTCGCCTGCGCGCCGAGATCCTGGCGAAGATCCGCGCGTTCTTCGCCGAGCGTGAGGTTCTCGAGGTGGAGACCCCCCTGCTCGCCTCGGCGCCGGTCACCGACCTCCACCTCCAGGCCCTGAGCTGTCGCTACCGCGGTCCGGGCGCAGATAGGGGACGCGATCTCTTCCTTCAAACCTCGCCCGAATTCGCCATGAAACGGCTGCTCGCCGCCGGCAGCGGACCGATCTATCAGATCGGCAAGGCCTTCCGCAACGGCGAGGCGGGCAATCGGCATAACCCCGAGTTCACGATCCTCGAATGGTATCGGCCGGGATGGGATCATCACGCGCTGATGGACGAAATCGACGAGCTCTTGGGCTCGATCCTCGGCGCCGAAGCCGGGGAGCGGCTGACCTTTGCCGAGGCCTTCGAACGCCTGGCCGTGACCAATGTTCTGCAGGCATCGGCGGCGGAACTCGGATCCCGAGCCCGGGACCTCATATCGGGCGACGCGCCGGATCTCGGAGATGATCGCAACGGATGGCTGGACCTTTTACTCAGCCAGGCGCTCGAGCCTCGTCTGGGTCATGGCCGGCCGAGCTTCATCCACGACTGGCCCGCCGATCGGGCGGCTCTGGCCCGCGTCCGTCCCGGAGACCCCCCGCTCGCCGAGCGTTTCGAGGTCTACGTCGAGGGCATCGAGCTGGCCAACGGCTACCACGAACTCATCGACCCCGCCGAACAGCGACGGCGCTTCGAAACAGACCTCGAGGCCCGGAGGCGCGCCGGGCTGTCCGAGCCGCCGATCGACGATCGGCTCCTTGCCGCTCTCGAGCACGGCCTCCCCGACTGCGCCGGTGTCGCCCTCGGAGTGGACCGGCTGGTGATGCTGGCAGCCGGAACCCGCGACATCTCCGACGTCCTCGCCTTTCCCATCGATCGTGCATGAGGATGTCAGTGGGTCGGGGGTCGGGCAGGAATTCCGAAATCCGAAATCGACAAAGCTATACTCTCTCCCGATGACAACTGTTGCTGCCATCATCATCGGCGATGAAATCCTCTCGGGAAAGGTTCGCGAGGCCAACACTGCCCCGCTGATCGATCTTTTTGCCGACATCGGCGTCGAGCTGCGCCACATCTCCTATATCGGCGACGATGAGGAGGACATCATCGCCGAGGTCCGCCTGTGCTCCGAGCGGTACGACGCGGTCATCACCTCGGGCGGCGTCGGACCCACCCACGATGACCGTACGGTGGCTGCCATCGCGACGGCCTTTGGCGTCGGCGTCGAGCGCCACCCCGAGTTGGTGGCAATGATTCGCGCATGGTGGGGAGAGCGCTTCACCGAGGCGGCTCTGCGGATAGCGGAAATTCCTGCCGGGAGCCGGCTCATCTACTCCGACGACGGGCTGATACCGCTGGTGGCTTTTCATAACATCTACATCTTCCCCGGCATACCCCGTCTCTTCGCGGCCAAGATCGAAGCCCTTCGCGGGGAGCTCGACGGCTCTCCCAGGCGCCGCGCTGATCTCTACCTGAGCGCCGATGAGAGTGTGATCGCGGATCGCCTGGCCGCCGTCGACGAGGCATTCCCTGAGGTCAAGATTGGCAGCTACCCCCGATCCGAGGGGGAGGATCACCGAGTGTGGATCACGATGGAGGCAGCCGACGCGGACAGCGTGAACACCGCCGTCGATCGCCTGCTCGAGGTCTTGCCTGCGGGCGACGTGGTCCGGGTCGAGCGGCCCGAATAACATCGTTAGAACGTTTCCACGTTGAACATTTGAACGTTCGGTTACCTTCGGAATGCTCGTTCCGAAAAGGTTGTTTTGGGATGCAGAGATGAAGGATTTGGATCAGCAAGCCGCTCGGTGGTTGAAGTATACGGAGGAAGTGCGGCAAAGGCCGGAGACACCGTTCCCGGATCAATGGGAGCGATTCAAGGTAATCTTCGCCGATCGCGATCCCGTTCTTGGGCCCCCCCCGGTGTGGGTTCCCGACCGCGAACGGGTGGAGGAATCCAACCTTGGCGCATTGATGCGCGAGCTCGGGATCGACAACTACGCGGAGCTCCACAGGTGGTCGACCGAGCACCCGGCCGAGTTCTGGCAGCGGGCTATCGAGCGACTCGGCATTGATTTCGCGCGCCCGCCGGAACGGATCCTCGATCTCTCCGTCGGACCCACTCAGCCACGTTGGCTCCCCGGAGCCGAGCTCAACATCGTCTCGAGCTGTTTCCAACCGCCAGACTGCACGATTGCGGTGGCCATCGGGCGCGAGGGCAGTGACAGGGTGGAGACCATCACCTACGGCGAGCTCGAAGCGTTGGTCAACCGGGTGGCCAACGGGCTCGTCGCCCAGGGATTCTCCCCCGGCGAAGCGATCGCGCTCTACATGCCCATGAACCTCGAGTGCGTCGCCGCCTACCTCGGCATCATCCGCGCCGGGTGCCTCGTGGTATCGATAGCCGACAGCTTCGCACCGCGTGAGATCCGGCGCCGCCTCGAGATCGCCGACGCCGCCGGCATCATCACGGTCGACCATTTTACGCGCGGCGGGCGGGCCATCGCGCTGTACGACAAGGTCCGCGAGGCGGGTGCCGCCAGGGCGATCGTCATCACCGAGGGAGAGCGCGAGCCCATCAACCTCCGATCGGGCGATCTAATGTGGCACGACTTTCTCGGCGACAAAACCACCTTCGACGCAGCGGGCGCCGACCCCTCCGCCGTGACCAACATTCTCTTCTCCTCCGGCACCACAGGCGATCCCAAGGCCATCCCATGGACCCACCTGACGCCGATCAAGGCCGCCATGGACGGCCACTTCCACCAGGACATTCGACCCGGGGACGTGGTCGCCTGGCCGACCAACATCGGCTGGATGATGGGACCGTGGCTGATCTACGCCACGCTCATCAACCGCGCGTGCATCGCCCTTTACGAGGGTGTCCCATCTGGCCGCGGCTTCACCGACTTCGTGCGCCGGGCCGGGGTTAACTGCCTCGGGGTCGTGCCGTCGTTGGTGCGGGCCTGGAAGGACTCCGGCGCCTGCGACGGCATCAACTGGTCGATGATCCGCACTTTTTCGTCAACCGGAGAGCCATCCAACCGCCGCGACTACCTGTGGCTGATGAGCCGCACCGGCTACCGCGCGCCGGTCATCGAGTACTGCGGCGGTACCGAGATCGGCGGCGGCCACCTCACCGGCACCGTCGTGCAGCCGGCCTCGCCCGCCACCTTTTCTACACCGGCACTGGGGCTCGATGTGGTGGTTCTCGACGACGAGGGCCTCCCGGTGGCCGACGGCGAGGAGGGCGAGCTCTTCCTCGTGCCGCCGGCGATCGGCCTATCGCAGGAGCTCCTCAACCGCGACCATGATGCTGTGTATTACACCGGTTGTCCGCCGGGGCCCAACGGCGAGGTGCTGCGCCGCCATGGCGACCAGGTGGAGCGCCTGCCCGACGGCTACTTCCGGGCCCAGGGGCGCGCCGACGACACCATGAACCTCGGTGGCATCAAGGTCTCGTCGCTCGAGCTCGAGCGGGTCCTCGAGCACCACCCAGCAGTCTTCGAGGCGGCTGCGGTGGCATTCCAACCGGAGGGCGAAGGGGCGGAGCGATTGGTCGTCTTCGCGGTGCTGAGCGACGACGCCGATGTCGGAGATCTGAAGAGCGAGCTCGGGTCAAAATTGGCCTCAGAGCTCAACCCTCTCTTCAAGATCCACGATCTCGTGATCGTCGACACCCTCCCCCGCACCGCATCGAACAAGCTCATGCGTCGGGAGCTCCGGGCGCGGTACCTGAAGTAGGCGCTCCCGACCCCTGTCTCCGCCTCCGTGCCCAAGCCGAATCAAGTCATCAGCGATCAGTCATCAGTGATCAGGCCACAAGTTGCCACTGATTACTGATCACTCGATCACTGATCACTAGGCCACCTCGGAGACGGGCACGGGTTTTCTTGATACTCTCCGCGCATGTACCTCGACGATCTCTCGACACCGTGCGCGTTGGTCGATCTCGATCGACTCGAACGCAACGCGGTGCGGATGGCGGAGAAGGCGCGGCGCCTCGGAGTTCGGCTCCGGCCCCACATCAAGACCCACAAGTGCGTGGAGGCGGCAAGGATCCAAACTGCGAACGCCTTCGGAGGCATCACGGTCTCCACTCTCGCCGAGGCCCGAGCCTTTGCCGTCGGCGGATTCACCGACATCACCTATGCGGTCCCGATCGCACCGCAGAAGATCGCGGAGGCTGCCGACCTCAACACCAAAATCGACGCCCTCAACCTCCTCGTCGACCACCCCGACACCGTTCGCGCGGTCGAGGAGACGGCGGCATCCCGGAGCACGATCCTGCCCGTCTTTCTCGAGGTCGACTGCGGCGGCGGACGCTCCGGCGTTGATCCCGAGTCCACGATGACCCATGTCCTCGCGCGGCGTCTCGCCGAGTCAGCAGTCATCGACTTCCGCGGTCTGCTCACCCACGCCGGCCACTCCTACCGGGCGCGCAACCGCTCCGAGGCCTTTGAAATCGCGTGCGAGGAGCGCAATGTCATGGCCACCCTCGCAGCCGAGCTGAGAGATCAGGGTTTTGAGTTTCGCGAGGTCAGCGTCGGCGCCACTCCTACCATGCGCGCGATCGACGACCTCACCGGCATCACCGAGGTCCGCCCCGGCAACTACCTTTTCAATGATTTTTTCCAGGCCGCGATCGGGAGCTGCGAGATCGACGAGATCGCCTTCTCGGTCCTCACGGCGGTCATCAGCGTCCACCCGGAGCACGGCCGCGCCGTGGTCGACGCGGGCGCCCTCGCCCTCAGCAAAGACCCCGGGCCCATCCATGTCGACCCCGAGTGCGGCTTTGGCCTGCCGGTCGCCCTGGAAGATCAACACGCCCTCCCCAGCCTGCGGGTCGCCGCCCTGACCCAGGAGCACGGCGCCCTCTCGGGCCCCGGGGTCGAGGCCCTCCGTCCGGGCACGCGCATCCGCATCGTCCCCAATCACTCCTGTCTCGCCGCCGCCGGCTTCGAGAGCTACCACGTCCTCCGCGGCACCCAGGTGGTCGACGAGTGGCGCCCCGCGAAAGGCTGGTAAGGCCCACCCATCCACCCGGGTTCAAGGCACAGGGTTCCAGGGTCAGGGTCCGACAGCCCCGAAGGAGCGTCAGATTCATAGCCTGGGGCTGACGCCCCAGGCTATGTGTATGTCGCCGTTCCGCGGCTCTTCGCCGACCAAGGAGCTTGGCCTCACAACAATCGTCGCCCTCATGGGAACCTGAAGAACCGAATGCCGACACAGGCTCACAACTAGCCCGCTTTTCTCTCCGCCCCCCATCTAACGCTTTTCCGGCTGCTGCGAGTGCTCAAATGGGGGGCGGTGAGAAAAGCAGGCCAGCCAGCGTTCCCGGAGGGGGACAGGCTAGACGCCGCCGATCCGTTATTGTGGATCTTCCAATCAGAATCCGTAGGTGACGGCCAGTCCGTAGATCCAGACCTTCTCGTTGTTCACGAAGTCGAGATTGACCACTGGGACGAGCCCAAAGCTCTCGCCGAGGTGGATATCGTAGCCGATGCCGAGCCGGAACAGGAAGTAGGTGGCGTCCTCATTGCTTCCGCCATCCTCGCCCGACTTCTGGTGGCCTCCCCCGTCCCTGCCCTGGTGGAACTCCACGCCCGCCGCCGCCATCAGCTGAAGGTTTCCAAGACCGGGCCAGAACGCAACCATGGGTGCGAGGACAGCGTTTCGCTGCTCGCCGCCCGCGTAGTCGAAGAGCACGCCCACCGCCCACCGCTCGGCGATCCGGCGTTTGTAGTCGAGGCCCCAGGTGAGCTCAGTGCCGTGCCCGGGCTCGTCGGTGCCGCCGAGGAAGACGGCCACCTCGTTCTTGAAGTCGCGGACGTGATGGGAGGAATGCTCGCCTTCGTGTTCAACAGTCTCCGCATCTTCCGCCACGTCACCGTGTTTCGCCTTCGGGGCGTCCTGCTCGTCGTCGTTTTCGACCGCCATGGCCGGCGCCGCGACCAGCGCCAACATGAACAGCGCGACCCCCGCTACGCGAAAAGCACCCATGGACCTCTCCTCTCGAAAACCCTGTCTCGCACCGATCCCGGCACCGTGGCTAACGACGGTGCCGGTTGGTCTTTCCCAGTTCATCGACATCTGCGAGATCCCGCGGTCTCTCAGAATTCCGCTTGGCCGCCAATAAATCGGAGTAGGCGATGATACTGGACCCGGTTTCTTTCAAAGGCCTCGATCAAATCCTTCATGTCTTGGGTAAAGAGCATCGTTGGGCTTACCAGCTGGAGTCCTCATATCGAACGACTCTCTGCATCGGTGTGGAGGTCCACTCCGGACCCCATACTCGTTCCTGAAGGACCGCCATTTCATGGCACCGCTCCTCGGGACTCATCGCAGCCAAACGACGGTGTTCGGCGGTGTTTTCTTCCTCGAACGAATGAAAAATCTCAACCTTGGTATTAACCTGCATTTCTCACCAGCTTTCAGCTACGGCCGCCGATGCACCACACCCAGCGGTGTTTTCTCGCTTCGGGGTGCTCGACGTACTGTTAAGTACGACTCCGCGCCCCTCAGATCGAAAACCCCGCTGGGCGCGGCACCTCGCCGCCCTCGCCACGAAACCCGGTGAGAAATGCAGGTTGGTAGACCGCATCAGGTATCTCCGCGCCGATTATACCCAGACTCTATGGACCATGGAGGTCCGATCTCCGTCTATCCGAGGGATCAGGTCGAATAAAGTCCTCAACTCCCTGAAGTTCGGGCCATCAGCTCACAAGCTGGTGGGCTCGATACTCGCTCGGCGAAACGCCGGCCCAGCGGCCGAACGCGCGGGTGAAGTGGGCGGGGTCGGAGTAGCCGAGGCCGAAGGCGATGTCGGTGAGCCTGATGTCCGGGTCTCTGAGTTGGGGCACGGCCATCTCGAGCCGGACCTCGTCGACCAGCTGCGAGAAGGTGAGGTCTTCCGAGGCCAGCCGGCGTTGGAGCGAGCGCACGCTCATGCCGGCCGCCTCCGCCGCGGCCTCGATCTTGGCGTGCCTGGAGGGAAGATAAGTCGCGATCACCTGACGAAGCGAGCCGACAAGATCGCGAGCAGGCGACTCTGGCAGCGCCTGCTCCCCGGATCCTCCGGTCGCACGTGACCCCTGCCGACCGTTTTGTGGCAACGTCTTGCTCATCAGCTTTCGCTGAATGGGTATGGCAAGGATGGTGCAGCCGAACCGAACGTTGAGCTGTGCCAGCGGTTCGAAGTCCCTGAGCGCCCGTTCGTCCGTCGACTGCAGCCACAGCTCACCGGGCTGCCAACCGGGGCCCGTGACCTGCCGGATTGTCTGCAACATGAGTTCGACGAGGTAGAGCTCGATCTGCTGGCGCCCGTCTTTCTGACCATCGATCTTTTCGCGGCAGAACCAGATGTCATCGCCTCTTCGTTCGATCGAGAAAAACGCCCTGGAGTACTCCCTGAGCGCCTCGGCGCAAAAGGTCTCGAGGGCCTGGAGAAGGGTCGGCGCCCCGGACACTCGGTTGCCGAATACGCCGTGATCTTCCAACTTGGTTCGGCCCGCCACCAGGCCGAGGTCGGTTTGGCCTGTGACGCGTGCCGCCTGCCCCGCAAAGTCGAAGAGCTGCTGCGCCGGATGAAGCGCATCCGGATTTTCGAGTATCCCCACCGGGATCTTCACTGCCTCGAGCAAACGCTGCGGGCGCACGCCTGTCCGCTCCACCGCGGCGGCAAAGGCCTGCAGGTACCTCGCACGAATCAGGGGTATGGCGTCCAAAT
>Ga0164313_10001672_pt1 | contig 19638 bp, 16 predicted proteins | sample GuaBasSedimGuay4_FD_113735 | JGI IMG/M metagenome (GOLD analysis project Ga0164313, IMG submission 113735) | Subseafloor sediment microbial communities from Guaymas Basin, Gulf of California, Mexico - Guay4, Core 4569-4, 0-3 cm | ecosystem: Environmental > Aquatic > Marine > Hydrothermal vents... | reverse complement strand
TCTTAATTAAACATAGTTTGCTACCTGAAGAAACCAGCCGGCACACTATTTAACTTAAACTTGTCGGCAGTGTTAATCCTTCACACAACGAACGGAATAACCATTATAAAAATATTTGCTAGCGTCAATTCCCAAGTCGAGAGCACCACCATATCCAATACGGAAAGTAAAACCTCTACCGGTATAGGTATATATATCTGTTGCCCACCAATAGCTACGTTCTTTAAGTTCTCTGAATATCCCTCCTTGGAAAACTTCGCGGTAACCTGAGCCAAGGGCAGTAAACCCGCTTTCATTATTTGAACTATTCGGTTCTAACCAGTGATCTAACCCTGCTTCTTTCAATACGGTGGTATTTCTCGTGGCTATTAATACTGAATATTCAGCCTTGCTTGGAATATGCCAGTCTGTAGGACAAGCGCCTTGTATCCCACTGGGGTTGGTCGTACTTGTCCCGGCGCCGTTTAATGCAGCACTCCGCGTATATAGGACTCCATATTCACTATTGACAACATTATCGACCCAAGAATATGCCTTGGCTGTCGTACTAAGGGCTGCCCAATCAGCATCGGCAATAACATTGGGAATAACTGTGCCATCAGAAAAATGGGTTACTATTAAGTTTTCTGCCATCCACCACTGATCACCAATTTTTACTGTTTGGTAAACATTACCATCAATATCAGTTACAGTTCCGGTGGCGTTTTCTGCTTCTGCTGAAGCATTAACCAACAGCGGGGAATTATCCAGATGAGTTGTTCCATCGGCCTCGAAACTTGTTACAGTAAGTGTTTGTGTTCCAACTGTTGGACCTAAAGTCCAGGTTGTAGAGATAAGTCCGCTGGCGTCAGTTACACCTGATACAGGCGATACTGAACCTTCTGTGACATCAAAATACACAGTTTGCCCTTCAATGCTATTGCCATAACCATTAGCATGAATAACTATGGGGTTTATCAAAGTCGTATTGGCTTTGCCGGTTTGATTTTCACCATTTATAATTCTTATACGCTCGGCCACTGCACCTGTGGCAGTAGCATTAACAACTAAAGGAGAACCTGTCAAATGGCTTGTTCCATCAGCTTTGAATGCTGTTACGCTTAGTGTTTGAGTTCCTACTGTAGGGCCCACAGTCCAGCTGACGTTGGCCAGCCCGTCAGCGTTAGTTATCGTTGAATTTCCAGTAGCACCCAAATTTCCTTCCGTAATGCTAAAGTTTACGTTTGTACCCACAAAAGGATTACCACTGGCATCCTTAACGATGAAAACAATATATTCTGCCAGGGTATTATTGGCCACTGCGGATTGATCACCACCAGAAACCAATTCAATACTGGCGGCTTCTTTTACTAGACAAGTAGCATTAACTGTTATTGGCGACCCTGTTAATGGGGTTGTTCCATCAGCTTTAAAGGCAGAAACAGTAAGGGCTTGCGTTCCTGCAGTTGCACCCACGGTCCATGATACGAAGGCATTGCCACTGGCATCTGTTATTTCTGATGCCGATGATACAGAACCTTCTGTTACGGTAAAATCAACTGCCGCTCCCGCAAAAGCATCACCGTTTTGGTCTTTGACTAAAATTTTTATCGTATTTGCCAAAGCAGTTTCAACATCAGCGGTCTGGTCTCCGCCTGAGACCAGTTCTATGCTGGTGGCTTTTTTCTGGGTCGCAGTAGCTGTAAAAGTTACCGGTGATCCTGATAATTCGGTTTTCCCATCAGCCTTAAAGGCTGTAACAATAAGGCTTTGTGTTCCTTCTGAAGGACCCAGTGTCCAGGTAGTTCTTGCTTTCCCACTGGCATCTGTTTTTGCAGTTGCAGGAGATACAGAACCTTCGGTAACTGCAAAATTAACTGCAGCTCCCGGAAAGACCTTGCCATCCTTATCTTTTACAACAATTTCGATTGGATTTGTTAAAGCTTGTCCAGCTTCGGCAGACTGGGCATTGCCTGAAACAGATTCAATGATTGAAGCTTCTGGCTCTGGTTCAGGCACGGGAGTTTCCTGTTTCTCACAGGACGAAATAAATATGCTAATAATAATTAATAATGAAACACTAATTGCAAACAGGCCAAATTTTTTTTTCATGATTTCTTTAAGTTTAAATGAAGTATAGCCTTTACTTAATTAGTACCTTAAAATGAAAAAAGTAAACCGTTTTTTGAGGAAAGAAATCAATATTTTTTAAAGTATTTAGACAGTTAACATTCCAGCCAGAATTCCTATGATATTTCTACCCGGAGACAAATATTTAAATTCAAACTATGCTTAGACTTAGCCTTCTGTTTTAATTTATTTTTATTCAACATCAGTATTGCCACCTGCCAGGAAGGAATAAGATTCCGGAGCACTAAAAGAGATTACTGAATCATAGGCAATTTTTCAGGAATATATGAAAAATGACATTTTAGATATTCTGACTACTTCAGCCCAAAATATCGGATTAGATGACATTGGATTAAATTGTGCTTTTGAAAAATAAAATACAACAAGTCTCAGAATAATTTTATAAACCTTCACCAAACATATAACAACACGGCCTTAGTTTCAATTGAGGAAAATTATAATAAATGGTTAAACTTGAGTAAAATCTATTAGAAGATTATAGTATTCAAGAATGGGTTTTAGCATTTTATTGATTCCTTATGTCGCGCTCAGGTTATTAGTTAGATAGATTTCTAGATCGAACTCAGGTTAATAATAAAGATTTTGTCACATTTGCAGCTTATTCTATTATCATGTTGGAGAAACTGAAGGCAAAGTGGGGGATTAAGTCGAATTGGGACGTTGTCGCTATTTTGATAGTTTTCTCAATTTCAGGCTCATCCATCATGTTTGTCAAACCTGTCTGGTTTAACATCTTTGGTGTTACCGACGCGACACCAACCTGGCTTAAGTTTGTAATATGGATAGCTATGGTCTTTCCAACTTACCAGGCCTTTTTACTGATTTATGGGTTTATTTTTGGTCAATTTAGGTTCTTCTGGGCTAAAGAAAAGAAGATGGCACAGTTTATAGGTCGGTTGTTTAAAAAGAGAGCAAAAGCAGAATAAGCTAATTATTGCCGGCAATAATGCTAGTACTTATTGTGATTTAATACTCCTCGATTCAGCTAATTTAATTGCTTCATAGGCATTTACAATACCTCCCGAAACCGATAACTTTGCAAAATCCACTTCTTCGTCAGTAGTACCAGGCTTAATTACCATAAGACCATCAAATTTACGTGATGATTGCATGAGAATATCCTTGACGTCTACTGGAGTTAAGTGAGGGTAGTAGCTAAGTATCAGAGCGGCAACACCGGCAGCTACAGGAGAAGCCATGGAGGTGCCATCAAATTCAATGTAATTGTTGCCAGGGGCTGTTGAAAAGATTTGTACACCCGGAGCAAATATGTCGACAGATTGATGGCTGTAGTTTGAAAAGGATGCTGCCAATTGGTTATCCTTACCCCAGCCGGATGCGCCCACCTCAAGCCAATTAGTAGCGAATTGCTTTTTGCCAATTTTTTTGGTTGGAAAATTTGGCTGTTCATCGATATCTGCTCCTGCATTACCTGCCGCATGTACTAAGAGAACACCATGGTTTTCAGCGTACTTTACAGCTTCATCAACATAATTCTTGTTCGGTGAATATCCCTTGCCAAAGCTCATATTAATAACCTGAGCTCCATTGTCAACAGCGTATCTAATAGCGTTGGCTACATCTTTGTCGTATTCATCACCGTCAGGCACAGCACGAAGGGCCATTATTTTTACATTATTGGCAATGCCGTCAATGCCAATGCCATTATCACGTTTTGCGGCAATAATGCCAGCAACATGGGTGCCATGAGTATTATCTGTATCAATACCTGTTACGTCGTTATTGCCATAGCCTACTTCTTCCAAATTACTCAGATCATCACCAATAATGACCCGTGGTTGGTAATCAATATTATAACTAAACTCAACTTGATTATTATAATGATTAAAAGTCTCTTCCCATTGCCCAACAAATTCATAAAAGTCGCCATCGCCAACCATGCTGAGTATATTGGCCATAAAAGCTGCTCCTTGCTCAATTTGCTGATCAGGGGACTCTATTGTGAGGAGTAATTCTGGTGTTAGCTCGTCAACATCCAGGTAGGCAGTAAGTAGTTTTTCATTTCTTAAGATTGCATTTACTACATTGCCATAAAAATCACTTTGTGATTCGGCCTTTTTGAGACCATCAAGATAACCCTTTTCTATTTCTTTCCAGTATAGATAGTCGGCCTTTTTGGAAGGCTTTTTATTCTCGTATTCATCCTTTAGACGTCTGTACTCTCGGGTAACTTCAAGATTTTCAGGGCCAACATTCATTCCATCTTTGCTGCCAAGAAAATTCCAGCCATTAATATCATCTATGTAGCCATTATTGTCATCGTCGATGCCATTTCCGGCTATTTCTTTTTCATTTACCCAAATAACATCTCTTAGGTCCTCATGACTAATATCAATTCCCGCATCAATAACTGCAACAATAACAGTGTTTGAATTTTTCCCATGAAGTAATTGATAAGCTTCTTCAGTACTAACACCATTTACTTTTTGTCCTTTGGCATCTTCATTATACCAGTTTTTAGATGGATAATTATCAACTGATGTTTGCGCTATACCGGCAAAAGCAATGAATATCCCAACCACACTCAGCAACCCCAACTTTCTATTCATTATACCTTTTTAATTTAGAAAACCACAAAGATAACGAATGTTGGACTTTATTATGATAAAATAATTTGAATACTAACGGTTCAGCGCCTGAAGTCTGATTTCAGTTAGCTTACGTTTAGTATCTCTGGTAAAGTCTCCTCTCATCATCCAGTCGAAGTAAGATGGTTCTGACTTTAACACTTCGGTTACGGGTTTGCCCCGATGTTTGCCAAAATTAAAAACTACCTCATTCTTATGGTTATATACCATTCGACCGGCAAGGTCAGCCATTTTAGTAAAAGTAATGTTATGGAGTTTTTCCATATCATTCTCGAATGAACCAAGTGGTTTACCCAGGTTGTCCTTTACTTCTTCACCGTTATATCGTTCTATCTGTGCTTCTAAGACCGCTACGGTAGCTAATGTATCTGCCTCGGCGCTATGGGCATTGTCCAGATCTTTATCACAATAAAACTTATAAGCAGCAGAAAGAGTTCTTTTCTCCATCAGATGGAAGAATCTCTGCGCATCAATCAGTTTACGGTTTTTGGTTTCAAAATTTACATCTACCCTGAGGAATTCTTCGACTAGCATCGGCACGTCAAATCTTATCACATTGAAGCCGCCCAGGTCACAGCCTTCGAGCCATTTAGCGAGGCTCTTTGCTACTTCGTTAAAAGTAGGGGCATCGGCTACATCTTTATCATAAATCCCATGTATAAGGCTGGACTCTTCCGGTATAGGTACTGTAGGATTGATTCTCTGAGTGCGAATCTCTTTTTCTAAATCAGGATAGATTTTAACGAAAGAGTATTCAATTATCCTATCTTGAGAAATACTTATACCAGTTGTTTCGAGGTCGAATATTACTAGTGGATTTTTAAGGTTTAGTGCCATGAAAGTAAATTAGAATAACTTATTAATATTTAAGCCACCAAAGTTAGCCGAGCTCATAAGCAGAACATTAGTATTAGTCAGTTTAATTTCTTTTAGCTTTGTTTCAAGCTCATTACTATCATTAATTACTGTGAGATGAGGATGTTTGAAAGCCTTTTGAACTTCATCCGGAGCAAATTCCGAAAGTTTTTTCTGAGTTACGGCCTTTGGGTTATAATAAACAATGGCCTCGTTACAGTACTTAAGTGTGTCTGCATAACGACTAAAGAACTCTTTGTTCAGGCTACTGTAAGTATGCAGCTCAAAAACACCTACAAGATTCCTGTCCGGGAACTGGCTTTTTACTGCAATTGCTGTTGCCTCCACTTTCGAAGGTGCGTGAGCATAATCCCGGAAAATAGTATAACTGCTCGTTTTCTTAACAACATCTAGCCTCAGAGATGGTAGCTCGAAACTTTTGATTGCATCATAAAAGTCTTTTTTAGAGATACTGAGCCTGGCTAAAACGGCCATTGCGCCACTTAGATTTAGAAGGTTATGCTTACCGAATATTCTAAGTTTAACACGACTGTCGCCATCGATAAGATAGGTTACCCCATCAACAATTTCATGTTGGTGAGTGGTATAGGGTAAAGGTAAAACGTCTGCACGCTCTTTGCTGCCAATTACCGGGGCTAAATCGTCTTCATCGTTATATGCCAGAGACCCTCCCTTAGGAGAGGCATCTGCAAATAGATCAAATTGATGGACATATTCTTCTTCCGTAGGAAAAACATTAACATGATCCCAGGCGATGCCACTTATTAAACCAATATGGTGATTATAGTGTAAGAATTTTGGTGTAGGGTCTATCCTCGAAGAGAGATATTCATCTCCTTCAATAATAATTATCGGCGCCTCAGATATTTTTACAGTCTCATCAAAGCCTTTAACTTTTGCTCCAACTACATAATCAAACTCCCTGTTATGAAATTTCAGAACATGCATAATCATCGAAGTAATGGTAGTCTTGCCATGACTACCGGCTACCACAAGCCTCTGTTTATTCTGTGATTGCTGATATATAAACTCCGGAAATGATAAGATAGTTAAACCCAGTTCTTGGGCGCGTACTAACTCAGGGTTATCCTTATGGGCATGCATACCTAATAAAACCACATCTATAGAATCATCAATAATTTCGGCATGCCAACCCTCATTTTCAGGTAAGAGGCCGTGCTTCTCGAGCCTGGATTTTGAAGGGTTGAAAAATTCGTCATCAGAACCTGTAACTGAGACACCTTGAGTTTTTAAGCTAATGGCCAGAGCGTGCATTACGCTACCACCCATGGCAATAATATGAACTCGACTTAAGTTGCTATCCATAGCTTCAAAAATAGAAGAATTTTTAACAAAATAGTGTTAATTCCTTAACCTCTTCCCATTTGCGAGAAGATTAGTAATCGAATAGATTGTTCTGCAGATTTCTTAATTCTCTTAAAGCCAGTTGATCACCCTGCTCCAGGGCCAAAACTATCCCTTCAGCAATTACTTTTTCCGCCTTTTCTATATCATTATTGTTAATATATAGCTCAGCTGCGTGATAATATGTGGCTAAGTACTTGGGGTGGTCCTGTAATAATTCCTGATAGTAGGACATAGCCTTTTTAGGATCATTATTTTTATATTCATTAGCCAGACAATAAATATTGAAAGGGTCTTTAGGGTCCTCCTTAAGAAATTGTAAAAGATGTTCTAAACGTTCATTATTCATTGGCTCTTGGGGCTATAATTACCATCAAAAATTGCTAACTTCGTCCCAAATTTAAGATAGATTAATTTAAAGATAAGTACGATGAAAATATTGGTATGCATTTCGCATGTACCGGATACAACCTCCAAGATATCTTTCACGGAAGGGGACACTAAATATGATAAAACAGGTGTTCAATATATCATTGGTCCATATGACGATTATGCTATAGCTCGGGCGATGGAACTGAAGGAATCATCAGGAGCAACAGTAACAGTTATAAATGTAGGGCTGGCGGAGACGGAGCCTACTATTCGTAAGGCACTGGCCATAGGCGCTGATGACGCTATTAGAGTTAACACAGAACCATCTGACTCACTTTTTGTAGCTCAACAAATAGCTGCTGTTGCTAAAGAAAACCAATATGATTTAATTTTAATGGGTCGGGAGTCAATAGATTTTAATGGTGGCCAGGTACATGCTATGGTTGGTGAACTGTTAAATATTCCATCGCTATCACCTGTTATGAAGCTTGACATTGAAGGTAATACAGCCAAAATGACCAAGGAAATTGAAGGAGGAAAAGAATATGTTGAGGCAGATATGCCGTTTGTTGCCGGATGTCAGGAGCCCATTGCAGAATGGAGGATTCCAAATATGAGAGGAATTATGACCGCCAGATCGAAGCCACTAAATGTAATTGAGGCTGTTGCAGATGGTGTAGCTACTGAAGTTAAAAAATATGAGCTTCCTCCCGCGAAAAGCGGCGTTAAGATTGTTGATAGTGTAGATGAGTTGGTAAGTCTGCTTAAAAACGAAGCAAAAGTTCTTTAATATTGATTTAAATAAAATTAGAAATGTCTGTTTTAGTATATATAGAATCATCCGAAGGGAAAATTAAAAAATCATCCAGAGAAGCTGTTAGTTATGGTAGCGCTATAGGTGATGTAGTTGCAGTATGCCTCAGTGAGGTTGATGATGCCGAGTTAGCCTCTGTTGGTAAAAATGGAGCTGGCAAAGTACTTGCAAGTTCATCAGCAATTGAGACTTCAGAAGCTGCGGCTTCTGCATTAGCACAAGCCGTTAGCAGCACAGGAGCTAATACGGTGATAATGGCTAAATCATCTGGTAGTAGTGCTATTGCTGCCCGCTTATCTATAAAAATCGATGCCAGTATGGCCGCGAATGTAGTCTCTATACCAGATACAAGTGTTGGATATAATGTTCGTACAGGCATCTTCACCGGTAGTGCATTTGCGAATGTAGAGCTTAAGAAAGCCAACAAGGTCCTTTCGGTAAATAAGAATACAGTAGAAGTTAAAGAAGATGGCGCCGATGCAGCAGTTGAAAAATACAGTCCGGAAATTTCTGAGGCAGACTTAAAAGTTAAAATTTTAAGTGTTGATAAGGCAACAGGAAAAGTATTATTGCCTGAAGCCGACATCGTAGTGTCAGGAGGCAGGGGATTGAAAGGGCCAGAGAATTGGGGAATGGTAGAAGATCTTGCAGAGGCTTTAGGAGCAGCCACTGGCTGTAGTAAGCCGGTTTCTGATATGGACTGGAGGCCTCATAGTGAACACGTAGGGCAGACAGGGATAAAAGTTAGTCCAAGTGTGTATATTGCCATTGGCATTTCAGGTGCTATTCAGCATTTAGCGGGTGTAAATTCGTCGAAATATATTGTAGTAATTAATACTGATGAGGATGCTCCATTTTTTAAAGCAGCGGATTACGGTATCGTTGGTGATGCCTTTGAAGTTGTACCGAAATTAACCGAAGCGATAAAAGCATTGCAATAAACATTTTTCTGTGGATAAAATACAACTCGATATTATAGGCCTTCAATCAAGCCAGTCACAAAGTGGCTCGTTTGCATTGGTATTAGGAGAAAGGGATGGAGACCGTAGGCTGCCAATTATAATAGGGATGTTTGAAGCACAAGCAATTGCTATTGAAATGGAAAAGATTATCCCTAACCGGCCTATGACGCATGATTTATTTAAATCGTTTGCACATGAATTTAAGTACAAGGTAGAGGAGATTATCATTTCAGACTTGAAAGAAGGAGTGTTCTTTGCCAAGATCATCTGTACGAGTGAGTATGGCCACGTAGAAATTGATGCCAGACCATCTGATGCCATAGCTATCAGTTTAAGGTTTGACGCAAAAATCTATACCTACGAAAAAATTCTTGCTGAGGCCGGAATCGTTTTATCTGATGAAGAAGAGATTGAAGAGATCGCCGGTAAGGAGGTAAAAGAGAAAAAGCCAAAGGTAAGTAAAGCTGAAAAAGGTAGCATTGAAGACTTTTCTTTGGAGAAGCTTAATAAACTACTTGAAAAGGCAATTGAAAATGAGGATTATGAGAAGGCTGCCAGACTTAGAGATGAGATTGGACGAAGAAACTAGCTCCCGTTATTAACTAACATGTTCTAGCCATGAGAATTACTCTGTCAATATTGCTTTTAATCTTTATTTCCTCATGCGGAATATCTTCTGGTGACAAACAGGAAAATATTGTCACCTATGATTTAGCCAAAATTGTTACATCGGAAGGGGAGATAATCTTTTTATTGCACGATGAGACCCCACGCCATAAGGCTAGTTTTATTAAGTTAGTTGAAGATCAATATTTCGATTCCTTTACCTTTAACAGGGTTATTGACAACTTCGTTGCTCAAGGGGGATGCCCTGATACACCCGAAGGATTTTCTGACTCTCCCTACTTATTAGAACCCGAATTTAATGACAAGCTTAGGCATGAATATGGGGCAGTGGGGGCAGGCAGAGATGATAACCCAGAGATGCTCTCAGCCGGCTGTCAATTTTATATCGTGCAGAATAGGGAAGGGCTTCACAGGCTGGATGACCAATATACAATATTTGGCCAGGTGGTTAAGGGGATGGATGTTATTGATAAAATAGTGAAAGTTGAAACTGATTCACTTGATAAGCCAATTACACCCTTAACATTAAAAATCGAAATGATTAAGCTGGATAGCCTTGAGCTGAGTAAGCTATAATTTTTTATTTCATTATAAACCTTAGGTCGAACTCAGGTTATAAAATACATCCTCATTGGCTGTGTCCGATTGAGTGGATATAAGATGAATGTTGAATATCGATTAATGAGTAATGATTTCAGATATGGAGACTTCAATATTCTAAAATCGTTAATCGGTGTTCAGCGTTAGAAATCAGATAATGTTCAACAGCTGCCGTCTATGAATATTTTGATTTTACTCCTTTATTGTATGTCTCTCATAATGGTTTCTCATTACGCAGGGTAGAGGACCATCCCAGGCATAATGGTAGCCAGGTGGTATGAAAACAGCTTCACCATTAAACATTTTTTCCTCATAAGTATCGGAAATAAAGGGTTTGGTTGGCGTAAGAAGATACTCAAGTTTAATTGGGTAACTAATTGTAATAATCTCATTTGTTGATAATTTTTGTATTGGATGAATAACCGGAGTTAGCCAAATTCCTGATATTAGTAAGCCTGCCGGGATAAGAAATTTCGAATATCTCGCTAAACTGGCCCCTATTAAAAAATCAATTATTATAAAGTAATTAATTAATATTATTGAAATCGCAAACCTATAATATGGCGCCGAAACCCATAAGAAAACGAAGTGAATCAATGATATCAAGAAAAGTAACAGGTGCTTTTTAGATTTACTATATAAGGCTAGAAGGCCCAATAGTATAATGCCGGATAGCCATACTTTATTAACTATACCTCTATAGCCTTTATAGTTGAACCAGGAGCTGAACTTTTCTGTGATTTTTAAATTGTTTATTAGTTCAGAATAATCATTAATAAATGGAGACTTTTTAATTACTTCACTAGCTTCTATAATCTTTGTATCAGTTGTCCAATTTGCCCATTTAGGTGTATAGAGATCAAATGGAAATATTAGTGAACCCGAAGTTATAAGACTTTTGCTAATTAGTAATAGTCCAATTATAGTAGCAATTACAATAACTCTTTTGTCCTTTAATACTAATTTGTAATTAAAGGCTATAACAAATAGGATTAAATAAAAAGCACTTATTTTAATGCTGATGGCAATGAGTGAAAGGACAACAATCAATTTGAAATTTTCATTGGAACGCTCATCAAAAAGAAATATTTTGAATACCATTAAGCTTAGTAAAATAACCGGTAAATCAGGTGAAGGTGCCGTATTAAAAAACTGCAACATGCCCACTACAAAAAAACCAAATACAAGATAGACTTGCTTATTAATCTTAGCTCTATTCATATTGTAAGTAGAGGACAATATAAACATGATCATTATCCAACCATTCAGAACATTAAACTGATTACCGAAGAAGTATGAGAGGTTAAATACAGCTTGTAGAACATGCCATGATGAAAACTGCCAGTACTGAAAGCCGAAACGAGCAACACCTAGTGGTATACCTTCTTCATTTGCCCATTTAATAGTTTGCAAATAATAAAAGCCATCATCGGGAATGTTGGTTGGCATTGAAGCTTGTAAAGCAGTAATGAGCACAAATGCGATTATTGATACCTTCCAGATTAGGGAAAGCCCAAGCCACCAGGTTTTAACACCAATTAATTTTATTGAAGCATACTCCAGTACAAATAATAGAGGACTAGCGATACAAATGATAATAAAATGACTATTTCAATGTTGATTCTGCAAATAAACCCCCATAAAATTGCGAATAACATAATTGGCAAGATCCCAATTACAGTTAATAGAAAGATTGAAGTTCTTTTTGTGTTAATCTTTAACACAGCAGCAGTCATTATTCCATAAGGAAATATGATTAATGAAATGATAATCCAGAATAGTAAGTTTGCTAGCACTCAGTGAAGTTTATCTAAAGGTACTTATTTATTGCAAGCACAATAACTGCCCCAGGCATCCTCGCAAGTTTAAAACTGGATAAGCAAATTAAAATTTACCCTAATATCATTCCTACAAGCGTAGCCGACATTAGCGATGCCAGCGTGCCTCCCAACAGGGCTTTCATGCCATACTGCGAGAGTAATACCCGCTTACCGGGAGCAAGGCCACCGATACCACCAATTTGAATGCCAATAGAGGCTACATTGGCAAAGCCACAAAGCATATAGGTAGACATAATTATTGACTTGCTACTGGCAAATGATCCGGCAGCTTTCATTGTTGCCAGACTTTCATAACCAACAAACTCACTTGCAATAATTTTTTCTCCTAGCAATTGACCAACGAGTGCTATATCCTGAGCACCTACACCTATTAACCACATCAAAGGGGCAAACATGTATCCTAATACAAACTGAATAGATAGGTTGGTATATTGTCCGTGGGTGAGTGAAGTAATGGAATCATTAACCCCAATTAAATCTCCCACACCAACAAATACGTAATTGGCCATGGCAATAAAAGCAAAAAACACGAGCAGCATGGCGCCAACGTTTAGTGCCAGCTTTAATCCTTCGGTAGTACCATTAGACATGGCGTCGAGCACGTTTGTACCAACATTTTGTTTGCTAATATGTATATCCCTATTTATTTCTGCTACTTGTGGGACAAGAATCTTTGATACTACAATTGCTCCGGGTGCGGCCATAATTGAAGCTGCCAGCAAATGCTTGGCAAACATAATTCTTTGCACGGGGTCATCGCCACCAAGAAAACCAATGTACGCTGCCAATACGCCGCCGGCAACTGTTGCCATTCCGCCAATCATCACCAATAATATTTCTGAATTGGTCATTTTTTCTAAGTAGGCTTTTATTAACAGAGGGGCTTCTGTTTGTCCAAGAAAAATATTGCCGGCTACAGACAAAGATTCAGCACCGGAAATTTGCAAGCTTTTGGTAAGAAGCCAGGCAAGGCCATAAACAATTTTCTGTATGATGCCCAGGTAGAAAAAGACGCTCGTGAGGGCTGAAAAGAAAATAATTGTCGGCAAAATTTGTAGGGCAAAAATAAAACCAACAGAGTCTACATTTAATAGATCACCAAAAAGGAAGGTACTACCTTCTCTTGTGAAGTCGAGGATGACAACAAATATCTTTCCGACAAATTCAAACCCCGATCGAATAAAGGCTATTTTTAAAATACCGAGAGCAAGTACAAGCTGTATACTTAACCCTACAATCACAATACGCCATTTAATGGCTTTTCTATTGCTGCTAAATAAGTAGGCTATTAGTATCAATACAGCCATTCCTAGCATTCCGCGTGGAATAGAAATCATCCAATTTCCCTCAGATTTCAACAAGCTTTCATCAATAAGGTTCGACTTGTCAGTTCCCTTCGCAACAGTAGACTCTTCAGTTTGTTCTGAAGTTTGCTCTATTACTGAGTCAGATTTAATTAGGCTGCTATCTGGAGTTTGAGCAACCAGATAATTAAAGTTTAGCATCAGGGAGAAAAAGATTGATGCTAAAATCAGGGGTTTTCGTACGTTCATAAGGTCATTTTTCGCGTTGCCTAAAGTGCAATTATTTTTACTTAGTTCAAAATAATTTTGCCATAGTTCGGGGTTATTCTTTCAAGGCTTAAAAACAAAGAGGGTTACCAATGGCAACCCTCTTTATTGAATATACTTTTCTTATTAGGTATTAAGTGGGGTAGGTGCCGCTGCTAATACATCAGCAGATGCATCATCCTTATACTTGGCAAAGTTATTTATGAATTCATTGGCCAGATGATTGGCCTTGATATCATAATCTTCTTTATTCTCCCAGGTATTTTTTGGATCAAGTACTTCATCCGGAACATCAGGACAAGTCGTAGGAGATTTTAAACCAAAAATCTCGTGCGTATTATATTCCACATCATCGAGTTTTCCTTCAAGTGCTGCAGATATAAGTGCCCGCGTAACCTCAAGGCTCATTCGCTTGCCTATGCCATATGGTCCACCCGACCATCCTGTATTTACTAACCATACATTAGCGCCAGACTCCTCTATTTTCTTACTCAGCATCTCACCGTATACAGTGGGATGTAAAGGCATGAAAGGAGCGCCAAAACAAGCAGAAAACACAGTAACAGGTTCAGTAATGCCTGCCTCAGTTCCGGCTACCTTGGCTGTATAACCAGAAATAAACTGGTAAGCTGCCTGTGCAGGTGTGAGCTTAGAAATTGGCGGAATTACACCAAAGGCATCTGCAGTCAGGAAAAATATGTTTTTAGGGGCAGACCCTACAGATGGATCAGCAATATTTCGTATATGATTGATTGGGTAGCTCACCCTTGTGTTTTCAGTAATCGAGCCATCTTTGAAATCAACTTTATCTGTCTTAGGATAAAAGATGATATTTTCAAGTAATGCTCCAGGCTTAATAGCATTAAAAATGTCCGGCTCCTTCTCAGCCGACAGGTCAATACATTTCGCATAGCAGCCACCTTCAAAATTAAATACTGCATCATCTGACCAGCCATGCTCATCATCACCTATTAGGTAACGAGTAGGATCTGCAGACAGTGTTGTTTTGCCAGTTCCTGATAACCCAAAAAATAATGCGGTGTCACCGTCTTTGCCTTTATTAGCAGAGCAGTGCATCGAAAGCACATTTTTATTATGAGGAAGGATGAAATTCAAGGCAGAAAATATTCCTTTCTTAATTTCACCTGTGTATCCCGTGCCACCAACTATAATTATTTTGCGGGTAAAATTGAGGATTGCAAAATTATGCTGTCTGGTATCATGTATTTTTGGACCGGCATGGAATCCAGGAGCATTTATAACCGTCCACTCAGGATCAAAATTTGCCAGTTCCTCTTCATTTGGTCTAAGAAACATATTATAAGTAAAAATGCTTGACCAGGGTAGCTCAGTAACAAAACGAATATTCATTTTGTACTTTGGGTCAGCACAGGCAACCCCATCACGAACGTAAATTTCCTTCTCCGACAAGTACTCCATCATATGTTCATAGAGAAGATCGAATTTATGGGTTTCGAACGGTAGGTTTATATCTCCCCACCACACAGAATCTTCTGTTATATTATCAAATACAATGAACCTGTCATTTGGCGAGCGACCTGTAAACTCACCTGTACTTATATTGATGGCGCCACTACTCGCCCTTTTGGCCAATCCTTCCTCAATTGATATATCGGCTAGCTTTTCAGGAGATAAATTCCAGTGAACGGTGGCATTTTTAATACCTAATGCTTCAATAGCAGCATTTCGATCTGTTATTTCTGATTCTAACATTTTAGGACTTATTAGTACTACTTGGTTTAGTAGTTCAAAAGTAACAAGAATGTATAATTAATAGTGACTAGAATTCAATATAAATCACAATTTAACCTAATATGATATAAGCACTTGTATAATTAAGGAGGTAGATGTACTTTGGTAACTTTTGAAACCCCTACTGAGTTTCAAAACAACTATTAATACTTAACTTATGAGCACCGAAGTCAATAATTCAGAAACTATGTTTGGGCACCCAAAAGGCCTTTTTGTACTCTTTTTTGCAGAAATGTGGGAGCGCTTTTCGTACTATGGAATGCGAGCCATTTTGACCCTTTATATGGTTAGTTCGGCAACGGCAGAAGGTACACATGCTGGGCTTGGATGGCCTGTAGCTAAAGCATTGGCACTCTATGGATGGTACACTATGCTGGTTTATTTAATGTCGATTCCTGGTGGTATACTGGCGGATAAATTTATTGGCCAGAAACGAAGTGTATTTATAGGTGGCATGATCCTGGTCGTTGGCCAGTTTACATTGGCAGTTGATTCTATTTATGCCTTCTATACCGGATTAGGATTAATTATACTAGGAGTAGGTGCTCTAAAACCAAATATCTCTACTATGGTTGGCGGTTTGTATCCTCAAGGTGACCCTCGTCGTGATCAGGGTTTCACCTTATTTTACATTGGTATCAATGTTGGCGCATTTTTGGCAGCAATGATTGTTGGCGCAGTAGGTGAGACTATGGGCTGGCATTATGGCTTTGCTCTTGCGGGCTTTGGTATGTTACTTGGCCAGATAACCTTTGTATGGGGAGGAAAAAAATATTTAGTGGGCATTGGTGGTATGCCAACAAAAGAAGAGAAACAGGCGCTAGAGAGTAGTGGAGGTGATTCTTCATTAGGAGAGTTGCTGTCAAATTTATTAAAGAGTCCATTTCAGCTAATTCTTACAATAGTATTAATAGGGGTAAGTGTATGGGGGTCAGTGGTGTATTTTACAGGGTTTGATCTTTACGCATATTCAGCTCTGGGAGTATTTCTGGCTCTGGTAGTTGGGTTTTTAATGATGATATATAAGGATATTGATAAAATAGAGAAGGATCGATTTATCGTCCTGATAATATCCTTCTTAATTATAATTGTTTTCTGGGGAGCCTTTGAACAGGCTGGAGGCTTAATGAATATTTATACCAGAGACAAAATTGACAGGGTGGTATCACTACTTTCTGTTGATATTTTCTTTATTGGCTTTATAGTAATAATGTTTGTTATAGGCATTATTAATATGATGAAAAAGAAAGATACTGCTAAAATATTCTTTGTAATTGGGGGGTTGTTAGGTGCCGTATATCTGATACTAAGGTATTATCTTGGAGTGTTTTCAGATCCATATGATATCCCTACCTCTATATTCCAGTCGGTAAATCCTCTATTTATTATGATTTTCGGAACCATTATTGGTGGGTTCTGGATATGGTGGGCAAATTCAGGAAAAGAAAATTCTTCAATTCTGAAAATGGCTGTCGGAACCATAATCATGGGTATCGGTTTCCTTTTTATGGCTCAGGCTTCAAATGTTATCCATGTCTATGGAGATAAAGCAGCATTAGTATTACTTATCCTGGCCTATTTATTCCATACTATTGGTGAGCTATCGGCGTCGCCGGTTGCACTGTCATTTATTACCAAGGTTGCTCCGGTTAAATATGTTTCCATTATGATGGGAGTATACTTTGCCGCCACAGGTTTAGGGAATAAAGTAGCAGGCTCTATTGGAGAAGCAAGTCAGGCAGAACCTATTGCTGTTACCATTGTTGACAGCTCAAATATTTTGCAGATGGTGGAGAATGACACCTTGGTGACTAAAGGTTATGATTTTGAGATAGTAGGTAAGGGAAAAGTTGAAAATGGAGATGTTATAATTACACAAAATGGTAGCAATATAATTTCAGATTTCTCTATATCTGAAGATAACTCAGCCATGCTAGAGGAATACTTAACATCTATGCCTGATCTGGACGAGTATACTATAATATTCAGATTCGGATATGATCAGGATAAAGTAAGAGACGTCAGAGATGGCAAAACTAAAGTGGACTACGCCTCGTTTAGTGGAAGCATAGAAGTATTCGAAGTTCAGGATAATAATGAGCTCTGGACCTTCATTATGATATTTGTCTTTGCAGGATCATTCGGTATATTGCTATTACTATTCTTGAAGAAACTGAAGAAGTTAGCACATGGCGCTGAAGATATAAAACTATAAACTAACATTTTGAATTTAGAAAAAGAACAACCCCCACAGCTCTTTGGGCATCCCAAAGGGCTGTTTTATTTATTCTTCGCCGAGCTTTGGGAGCGATTCTCATTCTATGGAATGCGTGCGCTGCTAATTCTCTATATGACGGAAGAGATTTATAAGGCGCTAGAAAACAGAGACATAATTGCCTCTACTATCTATGCTGCTTATGGAGCTTTAATATATGCTACACCTGTTTTGGGAGGCATGCTCGCTGATAGATTATTTGGCTTCAGGAGGTCAATTATATTAGGCGGGACACTAATGGCAGCAGGACAGTTTGTTCTGGCTATTGGTAGCGATATTTCTTTTTTTACCGGGCTGGGTCTATTGATTGTTGGTAATGGTTTTTTTAAACCCAATATATCAACATTTGTCGGTGCACTATATGAACAAGGAGATGATCGTAGAGATTCAGGCTTTACAATATTCTATATGGGAATAAATATCGGTGCTTTTGTGGCTCCTTTATTTTGTGGATGGCTAGGAGTAACATATGGCTGGGAATATGGCTTTGCTTCGGCAGGAATTGGCATGGCTTTAGGACTGGTTGTTTTCTATAGCGGTATTAAGAAAGGCATTTTTGGTAATCATGGCTATGCTCCTGATGAAGCTGCTTTGGATAAGAGAAAGTTTGGCTTAAAAATTAAGCATATTATACCTGTTGTTGCTTTACTAATGGTTCCGGTTATTGCCTTAATGATGTATTACGGCAAAATGACAATCCCGTTTTATGGTGAGATTTACTATAAAGGGCAGGTAGTTGACTATGTCTTCTGGGCTATCCTTGTAGTAATACTCTATGTAATTGGAAAGACCATGAAGGAGGTGACCAAAGTAGAAAGACATAGGTTGCTCGTAATCGTGGCACTTACAATGTTAATGACCTTATTCTGGGGTTTTTATGAGCTGGCGGGTAGTACTCTTACGCTTTTTGCCTTGCGAAACGTAAATCTGGTTCTGATAAATGCCTCACAAACCAATGCTATTACAGCACTATACATAATACTTTTTGCGATACCTTTTTCCTGGCTATGGATGTATCTGTCCAAAAAGAAGATGAACCCCTTTACACCTTATAAATTTGCTTTTGGCTTATTGATCTTGGGTGTTGGTTATATGATTTATGCCCTCAGTGGCAATTATGCTGATGAGTCTGGCAAAGTGCCATTTGTATTCATGATGCTTGGTTACCTTATGTTCTCTACAGGAGAGTTGTTTATGTCACCTGTAGGACTATCGAAAGTTACCGAATTGGCACCTGCTAAAATTGTAGCCTTCATGATGGGTGTCTGGTTTTTATCATCGGCCTTTGCCTTTAGGTTGGTGGGCTTGGTTGGCAGTCTGCTGGCTGTGGAAGGTAGTGCTGAAGATGCCGACCCACTGGTATCCCTGGAAATTTACACAGGAGGTTTTCAGCAGATAGCATATATTACCCTGGGCGGTGCAGCTTTAGCTTTCCTAATTGCTCCCATATTGAAAAAGTGGATGCATGGCATACATTAATTAAAAAAAAATATTCTGAAGCATAAAAAAAGGCTCTCCAACTGGAGAGCCTTTTTTTATTTCATCTGATGAGTAGTCTACATCATGCCTGGCATGCCACCGCCGCCCATAGGAGGCATTGGAGGAGCATCTTCAGGCTCATCAGCAACTACAGCATCCGTAGATAACAGTAATGAAGCAATAGATGCGGCATTTTCAAGTGCTAACCTGGTAACCTTTGTAGGGTCAATAACACCGGCTTTAATAAGGTTTTCATATTTGTTGTCTTTAGCATTGAAACCAAAGTCACCCTTACCTTCTTTTACCTTCTGAACAACAACAGATCCTTCTAATCCAGCATTTTC
>Ga0164313_10001671_pt1 | contig 19647 bp, 16 predicted proteins | sample GuaBasSedimGuay4_FD_113735 | JGI IMG/M metagenome (GOLD analysis project Ga0164313, IMG submission 113735) | Subseafloor sediment microbial communities from Guaymas Basin, Gulf of California, Mexico - Guay4, Core 4569-4, 0-3 cm | ecosystem: Environmental > Aquatic > Marine > Hydrothermal vents... | reverse complement strand
GACATGGGTTCTTGAAAGATCATGGCGATTTCATTTCCTCTGATATTCCGAAGTTCTTTCTCACTTTTTTTTAAGAGCTCTTTTCCGTTGAATAAAATCTCCCCTTTTATTTGGGATGATTTCCCTGGCAATAAACCCATAATCGATAATGCTGTAACAGACTTTCCCGAACCCGATTCCCCAACAATACCAACAATTTCATTTTCAGTAATAGTAAATGAAATATCGTGTACGACTTCAGTACTACTTTTTTTAGTTCCAAAAGCAATGCTTAGATTTTTAATAGAAAGTAATACTTCTTTTGTCATATTTCAAAGATAGGAGTATTTTTAAAATTGTAACTTTGCCGCTTTAATAAGTCATAAAATTACTATAAAAAAAGAAATGAAAGAAGACAGTCCTATATCAGATTCCCGAAAAGCTAAAACCTTTTGGAAATGGTTCGCTAAAGATAAAAGCAATTATTTATTTCTAGACCAAGTGAGTCAGGATGAAAAAGGGAGATTACTAGATGTTTTTATAAAAGAATTACACAAGTATAGTGAAAGCCTTTATTTTGAAATTGGCGGTGATCCAAAGAATGAAAAGGTAGATCTAATAATAACTGCAGAAGGAGTAAGAGAATATTTTGAAACAGTTGAATTTTTGGTTGAAAAGGCTCCAAAGTTTAAAGATTGGGAGATAATAGCTTTTAAACCACCATTAGGCACCGGATTTAAAGTTAAACTGGGGGAACATGAGTTTGAACCAAGCAAAACAATGTTTATTCCCTTGAGCAGTGAGGAAGAACCTGATGGAATAGGAATTAAGGTATGCTATCCAAACTTCACAGAAGAAGAGGAAAACATTTTTACCAATGGAACCTTCTTTATGTTAGACGTTATTTTAGGTGAAAAATCTGTGGCTCTTGATATCGATTATATCGATGTGGTAAAAACACCCGAGGATATTGTTAAGCATCCTTTTATGCATTTGAATGAGATAAAAGGATATATTGACACAAAAAAAGCGAATAGGAAAAACCCTGAATAATTTTGGATAAGATTAATGACTCTTGGGCACAGAGCGACTCCTACGATTATTTTATGGGGAGATGGAGCAAACTGATGGCTCCAGTTTTTCTTGATTGGGTAAAAGCACCAGAATCATCAAAATGGTTAGAGATAGGTTGTGGAACAGGAGCTTTAAGTGAGGCTATTGTCCACTCTGCAAATCCCAACCAGTTAACAAGTATAGACCCTTCAGAATTGTTTTTAGAAAAAGCCAAAGAAAGACTTCAAGGCAAGGGGGAGTTTATTGTTGGAGATGCCAGCAAGCTTTCATTTCAGGAAAATTCTTTCGATATAATTGTATCCGGATTAGCATTAAACTTTTTCCCAAATATCGAAAAAGCCCTTTCAGAAATGAAACGAGTCATCAAACCCAATGGAACCATTGCAGCTTATGTATGGGATTATTCAGGACGGATAGATATGATACGCTATTTTTGGGATGCAGCTTTTAAAATGGACCCAAATTCTCGTGATTTGGACGAGGGGATTCGGTTTCCTATTTGTACTGAAAAGCATCTAAAAAAAACAGTTCAAAAAGCAGGTTTATCCAATGTAGAGACGACCACATTAGATATTATTACCCACTTCAAAGATTTTGATGATTATTGGAGCCCATTTCTAGGAGGACAAGGCCCTGCGCCTGGTTATTTGGCCTCCCTTTCAAATCCACTACAAGAACAATTAAGAAATAAAGTTTATTCCTTATTGCCTTTTGAAAAAGATGGCTCAATAAAAATATTAGGAAGGGCAATTGCTGTTAAGGCAAATGCTTAACGTATCCTCGAATTTTTCACATAATGAATATTCCGTTCCCTTAAATACTCCATAAAATAGTTGAAACAAGCTTCGTGTTTCCCAACCAATTCAGGTGGAAAAACTCCCTTTTCAGAAAATAAACCTTCTAAAAACAAGTTGGCAGCTGCTGTAGCTGTATAGCCAGTTGTTCTTGCCATAGAGGAGGTTTTTGTTGCTGGGCAATATTCATCGTGTAGCGTATAAATAATCTCCTCAACTTGACCTTCTTTGTTGGTTCCTTTTACAGTAACCCTCATGACGGTTAATTCCTCTTCATTTTCACCAAGCTTCCATTCATTAAAGAGAATTTTACTGGTAAAGTCTAAAGGAGAAATAGGATTGCCACCCACTTCGATTGTTGAAGTATCAAAAAATCCAGCTTCCTTTAATACTCTAATATACTCAACGTGACCAGGATATCGCAAGGTCTTTTCCTTCATATTAGGAATGTGTGGCATGGTAAATATGATAGACCGAAGGCCATCTGAGTTGAAGGATTCCAAGGTTCCAACTTTATCGAATTCAATGTATTCACAATCGGTTAGGGGTTCTCTGGTAATCATTTCACTATTTTCAACATAACGTGCTGGGCGAGTATATTCTTCAATCACATCGATAGGAGAAAAGGGTGCCTTATAACAAAAGGGCCACTTTTTTACTTTGGGTAATCCACCTACCAGACATTCAAAATCGGTGAGCTTCATTTTTTCATTATAGTAGCCTAGAATTATATTATCCATTCCTGGGGCTACCCCACAATCTACAATTGCAGTTACATTTTTTTCTTTTGCCAATTGATCTAGTTCCAAAGAATTTTCTGGAAAGAAGGAGATGTCAATCACATTCATTTCGGCTTCAATGATGGCTTTCAAGGTTTCAAATCCCAAAAAACCAGGAACCGCACAAACCACTAGATCGTGCTGTTTGATTGTACCTTGCAAGAGGTCTTTATTGGTGACGTCTAATAATTGTGTCTTAAGCAGATCACATTTAACCCTTGCTTTTTTTAAGGCATCTTGACTAAGGTCGGTTAGTGTTACTTTATGTTTCTTTGTAAGATCGATGGCCATGGCACTTCCTACCATTCCGGCGCCTAATACTATTATGTTTTTCATGTTTTGTTTTAAAATAAAATTAATGTGTATAAGTAATTCAATAAAGAAAAAAGAGCATACTTATAATCCAGGGATTAGAATCCAGGGCATTTCTGAAAGATTGTATATTTTATTTTTTAGCATTTGGTAAATTTATGTAAAAAGAAAAGGCGAACCACAAAGAGCACTAAGTTTTTCACAAAGCACACAAAGAAAACTTAGTGTACTTTGTGCTTTCTCTGTGTTCTTTGTGGTAAAACTAAACAGAAAGAATCTCATCATCCCCCAGCAATTCTTCATTCCGAAGACGCAGAATAATTTGAGCCACCGCTACCGTATCTTTTTCACAATACCGAATAATGCGATCGATATCATTTTCCTGATAATACACTCGGCAAACTTCACTACCATCAATATCATCTTTGGGAGAAGGAATTCCCAACACATGGGTCATTAATTTAAGCGAGGTATACGTTTTATAATCTCCAAACTTCCATAATTCCAAGGTGTCCAAATGTGGAACTTCCCAAGGTTTTTTTCCGAAGAGATTTAATTTAAACGGAATGTCAATACTGTTTATAATCATCCTACGGGCGATATATGGAAAATCGAATTCCTTTCCGTTATGAGCGCATAACAAATGCTGAGGTTTGTTAAAATGTGTTTCCAATAAGGTTTTAAATTCAATTAGGAGGTCGACCTCTTCCCCATGAAAAGTAGTCACTCTAAAGTTTCGGATATCACCTTTAAACACAAAATACCCAACCGAAATACAAATAATTTTTCCAAATTCTGCCCATATTCCAGCGTGGTCATAAAATTCTTCAGGAGTAAATTCTTCCTTTCGTTGGTATTGGGTCTTTTGCTCCCAAAGTGTTATAGTAGGCTCTTCTAATTGGGTATAGTCAGCGTGTAATGGAACGGTTTCAATATCCAGAAATAGAACATTTTCTAGTTTTATTTTTTTTAGCATAATAAAATTGTAATTGGGGAGAGATTATAAAGATAAGAGTTTTTATAATCAAACGGCTATGTGTACAAATAATCATATTGTAAAAAATAATTAGTAATTTGTAAATCAATTAATTAACCAATTAGTTCAATTTAAGATGAAAAATTTTAGCTTCCTATTTTTACTATTCCTCCCACTATTTCTACAAGCCCAATATAAGCATGCAATGTTTATAGCAATTTCTGAAAACGCAATAATTTCAGAAGATCTTAGCATGTTAAGCACGAATTCTGTTGGCGATAAAGGAATTATATGGGATCTTAATTCTGAAGAGCCTATTGAAACAATCAGTTTGAATTCCGAAGAAGGAACACAAGTGTTTATAAGTCCGGACCGAACCCTAAAAATTATAGCAAGCTCAAAAGGAATTAAAGTTTTTCAAATGAGTGATAGTAAATTATTGCATACTATTCCAGAGGGAAAATTCAAAAAGGTCTTAGCCATCTCAAAAACGGGAAATAAAATAATAGGTTACTCTGAAAAGGATGGCACCGAATACCTTGCAATTTCTAATATTGACGGGACCTCAATGGTATACCTTCCTTCGGCATTTAATGGAAATGTTATTAGTGAGAATGGAGATCGAATTGGTGTTTCAGGATCTGAAGAGGGAAGTTTTAATTATTACGTTCCAACAGGCGAGCGATCTTCATTAAAAGTAAAAGGTAAAAACACCTATATGGGGAAACTATATGGGATATCGGCCAACTATATGGTAATGAGAACAAATACAATTAATGATTATGTAGCATTAATGAGCACTAGTGGGAAAATAATAGTGGAAGACATCTTTTCATTTGCAGGTGCCGATTATGGGGGGTTTAAAATAGATTTTTCTAGCGACGAAAAATATATGGTTGCCTATGCCGATATGATGAAACACAGCAGTGTTTATATAGGCCCGTCTTTAGTAGTTTATGATGTAAAAAAGGGTAAAAAACTCTATGAGAATAAAACGGATAGCAATAATTGGGGGCTTCCAATGATATTGAAAGATAATAAATCCTTTGTTATTTTATTTAATGATTATGACAAACAAGGAGCTGCTTTAGTATACTATGATTTAATGTCGGGGGAAAAATCAAAAACAATTAGCTTACAAGACGGGCCAGCAAGCACATCTTATTTAGATCCAGCAGAAGAATCAAAAAAGAGACAGGAAGCAATAGAAGCAGAGAGAAAATATCAGGAAAGCTTAAAGACTGTTCATTGTGTGGGATATCGATTTGAAAAAAGCCCAAACTCAGATTATAAGATCGTTATTAAATATACCGGGATTGTTTCTTTTAGGACCGCACGCAATGCCTCTCACCTTGGACCAGATGTGATTTGTAAATGCGGAGATAAAGAACTATTACGGCGTGAAATCCAAATTCTACAAAATACAGCAGAAAAAGAAAACGGAATTCTAATTCCTGATCCGGGCTTGATAAGTAGTTGGGATTAACTATTAAAAATAAGGCAAATGACTTATTGTGTGGCGTTTAGTTAAAAGGCACCTTTAACCATATTGATTCTAAGAAATGACAACGTTCATTAAATAATTGATTATGAAATATTTTTTACTAGCACTTATTCTTTGCCTCACAACTTTAACGATAACTGCTCAAGCTCCATATGATAAAGATGTTGAACAAGCATTGGGATATTTTCAGCAAGGAGATTGCACATCTGCACGCACTTCATTTAACAAAGTTTTTGATGAGTGGGCTGCACATGAACAATCATTGCTTTACTCAGGAATCTGTTATCTCAGCGAAGGAAATTTTTCATCAGCCAGAGATCATCTTGAGAAAGCATTTTTAGTTGATAATGGAACTCCCGACGGGCCTGCTTATTTAGCTGTTTTGGAGATTTTAGAAAAAAACAATTTTGAAAAAGCAAAGAAATACGTTTCACAATCGGCTGCACTAAGCAATACAAATGAAATAAATAACACTATAGGGATTCTTAGAGATTATGGCACTGCTTATTCTAAAGAAGCAATATTTGAAAAATTGATAATACATTTAGAAGCAGAATTTTTAAGATTTGGCTCAGGCATAAAACTTGAAAAAGCAGTTGCTGTGTTTACAGAAGGAGCAGGTTTTTTGGAAGCGGGAAATGTTTCATCTGCTAAGTCAAAGTTTGAGGATGTAATTAAAATTATGTTAACGCTTTCTCCTCAACTGGATGAGAATCTTATTCAGACTATTTTTTATATGGGCTTATATATGAAGTACTATCAACACTTTGTGGAAGCTAAATATTTTACACAAAAAGGCTTGGATTTTTACAAACAAAAACAAACAAAGAATAACTATCAACTAGCGAAATTAGTTAATCAAATGAGCGGAATCTATAGCACAACAGGCGAGCATCAAAAATGTGTGGTATTGTGTGATAAATATATAGAGAGCGTAAAACAACAACCTTTTTCTTTACCAGTAGCAGACCTTATTTATAATAAAACAGTAGCTTATATTGATCTTAAGACCAATGATTTTGGGACAGAAGCAAATAAGCCTATAAAAGAAGGAATAGACCAATTGGCTGTTTTGGATCTGGAGCCTGGTAGAAAAAGATTTTTCTCTGTTATAATTAATAACATGTTAGCAGTTTATTATTTGAAAATAAACGAACCAAGAACTGCGAAAGAAAAAGGAGAAAAAGCATTAGCAGACGCAAAAGAATATGGATATACCTCACAAATTGGAGGCATAGAAGGCAATCTAAATATTATTTATTATCGATTAGGTGAGGCGAATAAATTGATTGAAGAAAATAAGAAAAGGGTCGATGATTATCTTGCAAGTGGAAAATACAAATCGGCCGCATTGGAACTCAATAACCAAGCATCTATACTCCAAATAGATGGAAATTGTATTGATGCTATACCATTGTTAGAACGATCTGTAAAAATAATAGAAGACTTTAGAGATAAGGTACCCAAAGAAAGCCGACTGGCATTTCTAAACGAACAAGTTTCTTCTTATCAATATTTGGTTTCATGTTTAGCAAAGGAAAATGAAAAAGAAAAGTTGTTCCAGGCCATGGAAAATTCTCGAGGGAGAGTTATGGCTGAAAGTTTAGGTCTTAGTAATAGTTTAAACACCATAAGCTTATTGGAAGCTCAACAATTAGCAAAGGGCGATGAGGCGATAGTGGTATATGCAGCTTCAGGACCTGGAAAGGTCACAATTTGTGTTATTACTAATAGCTGGACCAATATAGTACAGGTAAATTTAGAAGAGGAATTAAAAAAAGTGACCCTTACTTATAAAAAGTTTTTGGATGCTTCCCGAGGCACTTCTTTTAATCCATTTAGGAATGCTACTACAACAATTCAAGCCGATGTCACTTATTTGCTGAGAGAGGTTATGCAGGATGCTAAAGGAACGACAGAACTGGCATCACACAGGGATATGCTTTTAAGTTTGTATTATCGTTTTCTGATTGAACCAATTATCCCCTATGTTCAAAATAAAAAGAACCTGGTGGTTTGTCCCAATCAATACTTAAGCTTTATACCATTTGAAGCGCTGAGAAGTTCAAGCGGGAAATATGTAATTGAAGATTTTGGAATTAGATATGTCCCCTCTATCAAGATTATGAAACTATTAAAAGAAAGAAATTACAGTACAGACCGAAAAAATGTATTGGCCTTTGGGGGTGCAAATTATGAGCCTTATACGCTTGATGCATCTCCTATAAAAACCGAATTGGAATACTTCAATTTACAAGAAGCCGTCAATTACAGTTTTAGCACAAAAAGTAGTCAGCGACAACATTATGCTAATCTTGGAGTTATGGGAAAAAGTTGGGCTTATTTAATTGGGACTTTGAAAGAAGTTGCTGCGATAAAAGAAAAAGTAACAGGAGTTGATGCCTATTTTGCAGATGATTTTACTGAAAACAATATCAAAGAAATGTCTATTTCTGGTGCTATGTCAAATTATAAGGCGGTTCATTTTGCGACCCATGGGATGGCTGTTTCAACGATCCCTCAATTGTCAACTATTATTACCAGTTTATATATGGAAGAGAAAGGCGGGGAGGATGGATATTTGACCGCTCAGGAGGTAAATGATCTAAAATTAAAAGCTGATTTTGTAGCATTATCAGCCTGTGAAACTGGATTGGGGAAAGTGTATGCAGGTGAAGGCGTCTCTGGATTTATGCAATCCTTTATTCAGGCTGGTGCCAATGGAATTTCTGTGTCACAATGGGCCATTAGCGATTATGCTACTATGATCTTTATGTCCGGACTCTACGATCTGGTTTTTAATGAGAAGATGACCTTCTATGATGCTATGGTCATGATGAAGAGAAAATTTGTTAGAGGAGAGTATGGACAGGACAATATGCATCCTAATTTTTGGGCACCTTTTGCCTATTATGGAAAATAAAAATAACTGATTATGAGAACAATTTATCTAGTGATGTTTTTTGCTGTGGGATTATTTATTAACCTTCCTATTATTGGGCAAGACTTACTTCCATATAGAAGTTATCCAGAAATACATTTCACTACAAATAATGATTATTGTTTAGTCACCGCTGAAGTTTCCGACACCTATCTACAAGTTAATAAAGTTGAAATTAAAACAGGAAAAGTGCTGAATACCATTAAATTAGAAGATGAAAATGATTCTTGGAATGAAGTATTTGGCCCTGGAGAATTTTTAGTTTTAAGATCTAGCTGGGATGATTCAAGAAGAATTGTCAATACCCAAACAGGAGCGTATTTGAAACTTGATGAAATGAGAAAATCTAAAGTCTTAGGATTAACAAACGATGAGAAAAATGTCGTTTTTTACAGGAGTTGGAGCGAAGAGATTGGAATGGTCAATATTGAAAGTAATGATTGGAATACTTTATTTAAAACCAATTCTGAAAACATAAAATTGGCTGCAGATGGGACCTGTATCTATTATTTAAAGGGGAGTTCAGTTTATCAATATAATTTAAAAACGGGACAAAATAAAAACACAGGACTTAAATCAAAAAGCATATCATATTGTAAGACGGATCGATATCTATTATTAAAGAACAAGAAAGGACACTATTATAATTATGATGTAAAAACAAAAGAGAAAATAAGTGTCAATCAATATTGTAGTGTAGACAGAAACGAAGAATATGGGTTTACATATAACAATAAAGAATTAATAAATATTTCTTCTGATGAAAAATTAATATTAAAGTTACCAGAAGGCTTCAGCAATATATATGGAGAAGATGAATGGGTTCTGAAAGTAAATAAAGAACTTAATGTATTGTGGTGTCGTTCTGCAAATAAAGATGGGAACCAATATTTAATGAAGTTTAATTTGAGTACAGGAGCGTTTATTGAAAAGCATATATTAAATATGACAAAGAAAGAAACAAAGGCAATAGCTGAAAAAGAAAGTAAAAAAGCAGTGGATCAAATAGCCCTGATCAAAGCAAATCTTTCTAATGACTTCAGGTATTTTTTATCGCATTTTGATGAGCTCCCCAATAATTTTACAATGACCATTGAGAGTTTAAAAGGGAGAGATCTTCACAAAACAAAACAAGTGAATGCCATTTGCTCACCCAATCAGGAATGTATCGCTATTGGTAAGATTACCGATTGTGGAGATAAGGTGTCACTCTTAGTAATGGTAAGCGGAAGTGGTAATTCAGGTCTGTCCTCCTATGATTTGGATATGTTTAAAATTATCACCTACGATAAAGCAACAGAAGAAAAGCACCCTTTTGATCTAAATATTGGACAAATTCGATTTGATAAAACCTATAAAGGGCATAGTCAGGGAATTCAATTTGTCATGTATCGCAATTCGGAAGAGGTCGTTTTTAATATTGAAAAATTTGCAATCGATCCAACATCTTCTAATCCTCAAAGGCTGGTCACTGAATCTAGAGTTGAGGTTAATTTAAAAACCTGTATTCCCGTTCAAAAGTGAGAATTAATTTCGAAATGACCTTTTAAAAAAGCGATTGCTGCTTCACCGGACATTCATGATCCAGCAACCATTTTTTACGATGCAAACCCCCTGCATATCCAGTTAAAGAACCATCACTACCAATAACCCGATGGCAAGGAATAATTATTGCAATAGGATTTTTACCATTGGCAGATGCTGCTGCCCGAATTACTTTTGGATTTCCTAACCTGTTAGCGATCTCCTGATAAGATGCAGTTTTTGCATAGGGGATTTTTTCTAATTGCTGCCATACTTTTTTTTGAAATGATGTCCCTTCAGGGTTCAGTTTTAAATCGAAATGAGTCCTGGTTCCTTCAAAGTATTCTTTAAGCTGATCCATAGTAGGCTGAAGTACATTAGGAATAATTGTACTCGTTTTTTCTTCAGAATCTAGAAAATGAACAGAAGCTAAGCCGTTTTCATCTCCCTTTATTTCTAGGGTGCCAACAGGTGTTTTAAGAGAAACATTTTTCATCCTTAAGATTTTATTAAATAAACAACTTATTTAGGAGAATTGATCTTCCAATTTATATATTTTAGGAACAATTGTAGAAAACTGATTTTTCTCACCTTTTAATTTCAAAAATTTTAAGACCTTTATCGATTACAATCAAATTATATGCTAGCATTAAAAGATTTCCAGGCCCTAGAAAACGGGGAAATTACCAAAAAAGAGTTTTTTGAGATTCTCAAATCAAAAATAGATGAAGAAAAGTTAAAGACGATTCTTTATAATATTCAATATGAAGATCAGCTCTCTAAACTTCAAGCAGAATTGGTGAATCTTCAAAAATGGGTAACCAAACATAAAAAACGTGTTTGTATTATTTTTGAAGGTAGAGATGCCTCTGGGAAGGGAGGATCCATTAGAAGAATGGCAGAACATCTCAACCCACGTTCCAGAAGAATTGTTGCCTTAACGAAGCCTACTGAAGTAGAACAAGGACAGTGGTATTTTAGGCGTTATATTAAAGAAATGCCCAACCCAGGGGAAATTGTATTTTTTGATAGAAGCTGGTACAATCGAGCTGTTGTGGAACCTGTTATGGGCTTTTGCACCAAAAAACAATATGATAAATTTATGATCCAAGTACCTGAATTTGAGCATATGCTTTATGAAGACGGTATAACCTTAATCAAATTTTGGTTTTCGGTAACAAAAGACGAACAGATTAAAAGGTTTGAGTCCAGACTGGCAAGCCCATTAAAAAAATGGAAATTTAGCCCAGTTGATCAGGAAGGTCAGAAAAAATGGAAAGAATATACTTATTATAAAGATGAGATGTTTGGGCATACTCATACTACATTTAGTCCTTGGATAATAATAAAAACAAATAATAAAAAAGAAGCTCGTTTAGAGAGTATGCGTTATGTGCTTTCTAAATTTGATTATGAAGGGAAAGGAGACTCCGGGACTGAGTTACTTCCAGACCCAAATATTGTACAACGCTATCACAGAACCCTAAAACAACTAGATATTTATGGAGAATAATATTTCAGAGAAAGAATTAAATATACTAAACAAGAACAAGAGTTTAAAACTGTTTTTATCTAACGATAGAGCTACAGTTCACAGGGTTATTAGATATTTAAAATATGAATCTCGATTAAAAAAATTACAAGAAGAACTGATCAAACTCCAAAAATGGGCAGAACTAAACGATGAAAAGATAGTCATCATCTTTGAAGGTAGAGATGCTGCCGGGAAAGGAGGGGCAATTAGAAGAGCTACTGAGCATTTAAACCCTAGAGAATTTAAAGTTGTTGCACTACCAAAGCCTACCGATGAGGAAAAAGGGCAATGGTATTTTCAGCGGTATATAAATCAGTTGCCAATGAAAGGAAAAATTGTATTCTTTGACAGGAGCTGGTATAACAGAGCTATTGTGGAGCCTGTAAATGGGTTTTGTTCCCAAAAGGAATATGAAACATTTATGAATCAGGTAAACGATTTTGAGCGGATGATCATAGAATCTGGAGTTCGATTGATAAAATTCTATATTTCTATATCCAAAAGTGAACAGAAAAAACGCTTTGAAGAAATAAAATCAAGTGCTATTAAAAAATGGAAATTTAGTGATGTCGATAAAAAAGCACTTGAACTTTGGGACGATTATACCGAGTATAAAAATAGGATGTTCAAAAAAACAGATACAGAAATTGCTCCATGGAAAGTAATCAAAGCCAATAGAAAAACCGAAGCTAGAGTAGAAGCACTGGAGCATATTTTAAATAGTATCCCTTACGATTTTAAGGATCAAGAAGTGTTAAAGCATATCGATTTTGATGATTAGTTAGCAGATATTTTTTTTCCTTACTTATTACAGATTGAAAATCCATATCTTTAATAAAAATTTAAAGATCATGAGCTGTTTTCAAAACAAAGTTATTGGTGTTATAACACTTTTATGCTGTGTAATTCTTTCAGAATCTCTTCATTCACAAAATTATAATTCAGAATTATATGACACCATGGAGTATCGGCAATTGGGGCCGTTTCGTGGAGGCAGAAGTGCTGCTGTCACTGGAGTTCCTAATAAACCCAACCTATTTTATTTTGGCGCTACTGGAGGTGGTGTCTGGAAAACAAAAGATGGAGGGCGTAGCTGGGAGAATATTTCAGATGGCTTTTTTGGAGGTTCCATAGGAGCTATTGCGGTAAGCTCGAGTGATTCTAATGTAATTTATGTTGGCGGAGGAGAAAGTACTGTTAGAGGGAATGTATCTTCCGGTTATGGTGTATGGAAAACAGAAAATGCAGGTAAAACATGGAATCAGGTTGGCCTTGAGAAAAGCCGTCATATTCCAAGATTGGTCATTCATCCACAAGATCATAATACGATCTTCGCAGCAGTTTTAGGGAATATCTATAAACCCACTTCAGAAAGGGGAATTTATAAAAGTACAGACGGAGGTAAATCCTGGCAAAAAAAATTATTTGTCAATGAAAATGCTGGTGGAGTAGACCTAATTATGGACCCTACAAACCCAAGAATTTTATATGCCTCTACATGGAATATTAGAAGAACACCCTATAGCCTGAGTAGTGGCGGGGAAGGATCTGCCCTTTGGAAAAGTACCGATGAAGGGGAAACCTGGAAAGAGATTTCAAAAAATGAAGGTTTCGCTGAAGGAACTCTAGGAAACATTGGTGTAACGGTTTCTCCTGTTAATAATGATAGAGTATGGGCAATTGTTGAAAATAAAGAAAAAGGTGGCGTTTATAGAAGTGATGATGGAGGAGATACTTGGAAGCAAATTAATAGTGAGCGGAAATTAAGACAACGCGCATGGTATTATTCAAGAATTTATGCAGATCCACACGATGTAAATGTTATTTATGTGCTTAATGTGAACTATCATAAAAGTTCAGACGGAGGAAAGACATATAGTACTTTCAATGCTCCTCATGGAGATCATCATGATCTTTGGATTGCTCCTGAAGATCCAAAAAGAATGGTTATGGGAGACGATGGAGGAGCACAAACAACTTACGATGGCGGGGAAACTTGGAGCACTTACCACAATCAGCCCACCGCACAATTTTATAGAGTAACAACAGACAATTCGTTTCCTTATAGGATTTATGCTGCACAGCAAGATAATTCTACCATACGGATATCACATAGAAATGAAGGTTGGAATATTGATGAAGATGATTGGGAGTCTACAGCTGGTGGAGAAAGTGCACATATTACGATAGACCCTGAAAATAACGATATCGTTTATGGAGGAAGTTACGATGGGTTTTTAACTAGGTATAATCATAAAACGAAAACGGTTAGAAGTGTAAGTGTTTGGCCAGATAATCCGATGGGACATGGGGCTGAAGACATGAAGTATCGCTTTCAATGGAACTTTCCGATATTCTTCTCAACGCACAATACTAAGAAACTGTATACTTTTTCAAATCATGTTCATATAAGTACAAACGAAGGTGAAAGCTGGAATGTAATAAGTCCCGACCTAAGCCGAAACGATACTACTAAACTAAAATCATCTGGAGGTCCCATTACTCAAGACAATACTTCGGTGGAATATTATTGTACCATTTTCGCAGCCGCTGAATCCCCTATAACAGAAGGGGTGCTTTGGACAGGAAGTGATGATGGATTGGTACACCTGTCTCGTAATGGAGGGTCAACCTGGGAGAATGTCACTCCTAATGGCTTGCCTGAATGGATGATGATCAATAGTATTGAGCCATCAGTTTTTGATGAAGCAACCTGCTATATCGCTGGCACAAAATATAAAATAGGGGACTTTACACCGTATCTTTATAGAACAAATGACTTCGGAAAAACATGGAAAAAAATCACCAATGGGATACCAAGCGAACACTTTACACGAGTATTAAGAGAAGACCCTGTTAAGAAGGGAATTTTATATGCTGGTACAGAAACAGGCTTGTATATTTCATTTAATGATGGGAATTACTGGCAACCCTTTCAGTTAAATCTACCTATTGTTCCCATTACGGATCTTAAAGTAAAAGAAAATAATCTTATCGTTGCTACACAAGGAAGAAGCTTATGGATCTTAGATGATTTGGGATTAATGCACCAACTTTCAGGAGTAAATAATGAAGAGAATATTCTATTTAAACCGAAAGACACCTATCGAATGAGGGGCAATTCATATAAAGGATCTTTAACTACAGGAACCAATCATCCTTCAGGAGTAATAACGTATTTCTATATTAAAAATCCTGAAGAGAAGGAGATAAAATTAAGCTACCTCAATTCTAAGAATGACACGATTAAAACGGTAAGCACAAAAAATAAAGAGGATAATTTTAAAGTCAAAGAAGGATCTAATATGTATGTGTGGAATACTCGTGGTAAAAGTGCCGAAAAATTTGAGGGGATGATATTATGGTGGGCAAGTATGAATGCGCCAAAGGCTGTACCTGGAGAATTTAAAGTAGTATTAAGTGTAGGAGATGAAAGCATTACACAAGCCTTTAAGATCACTCCAGATGAAAATGCGGAGACCGATATAGCTGGGATGCAAAAGCAATTCGATTTTATTACTGAAATTAATAAAGCAGTAGACAAGTCACATAAATCAATTAAGAAAATAAGAAAAATTAATAATCAACTAGAAGCTTTTCAGAAGCAATATAAAGAAGATGAAAAAGTGAAACCCCTAGTTGAAAAAGCAAAAAAATTGACTGAGGATTTTTCAGATATAGAAAAAGCATTGTATCAAACACAAAATAAAAGTGGTCAGGATCCGCTTAACTTTCCTATTAAACTAACCAATAAATTAGCTCATTTGAATAGTTTAGTCGGAATGGATGATTTTCCTCCAACACAACAAGATATAGTTGTAAAAAATGAGCTGATCGAAAAAATTAATTTGGAACTAAGCAAGTTTGATGCATTAATTTCTAAGGAGATCAAATCTTTTAATGAGGAGTTCAATACCCTTCATCTAAATTATTTATTTATTGAAGAAATTAAAGATTAAATAAAATATTCAAAACGGTGTAATTATTGATAAGTACACGTTTTAATAATACAAAGCATGAGTTTTTATAAAGGATCATTGCGGTCGCGTATTTTCTTATCCATGATTCTTTTGGTGTTAGGAGCGTCGATACTTATTGCTGTGGTTACTGTATTTCAGTACCGGGAGGAAACAAAGGATTACCATAGAGAACGATTAATAAGAAAAGAAACAGCAATAAGAGAGAATATAGATTATGTAATTAAAAACACTACATATCCTATTGAAACCGATAAGATTCCATTGATTTTTAAAAATAAGATTTATGAGATCAAGGATGTTCATAAGCTTGATGTCTATTTTTACGATTTGAAAGGCAAACTGTTAATTTCCTCTAAAGCTTCTTTTTTAAAGGATACTACTCACAGCAGTATGTCGAAGATTGCTTTAGAAGGCCTAAAGGCGTCTTCTGAAAAACATTTTATTGAAAAATATAATGAAAATGATCTTGACTTTCAATCTTCATTTACCTATATCACCGATTCGCATTTTAAGCCCATAGCGATTCTTAATTTACCTTATTTTGAAAATGATGACTTTTTAAATAGAGAGCTCAAAGAATATCTCGCGAGATTGGGAGTCGCGTATCTTTTTATGTTGCTTTTTGCAATTGCTTTAGCCTATTTTCTATCAAAAAATATTACTCGTTCGCTTAATACTATTAGTGAGAAAATTACTGAAACACGTTTAGATAAACGCAATAAAAAAATTCTGATAGATGTATCTTCTCAAGAAATAGCTGCACTGGTAAATGCTTATAATGGGATGATAGATGAACTGGAAAGTAGTGCTGCACAATTGGCAGCAAATGAGCGGGAAGCAGCTTGGAGAGAAATGGCAAAACAAGTCGCTCATGAGATTAAAAACCCATTAACTCCCATGCGATTAACAGTTCAGAGTTTTGAACGAAGATTTGATCCAAAAGACCCAGAGATCAATAAGAAAATGAAAATATACAGCAATAGTCTTATACAGCAAATAGACACCATGAGCTCCATTGCCTCTGCTTTTTCAACATATGCCCAAATGCCTGCGCAGCAAGATGAATCGTTAAATGTTGTGAAAATAACAAAACTAGCGCTTGATATTTTTACTGAAGATTTCATTTACTTCTCTTCTGAAGAGAAAAAAATTATTGCCAAGTTTGATCGCACACAACTTATTCGGGTTATTACAAACCTAATAAAGAATAGCATCCAGTCTATTCATGAATTAAGCCCTGAGCAACCAAAAATTGAAGTCTCCGTTTATTCCGAAGATAGCTATGCTATAATTACTGTTATGGATAATGGATTGGGAATATCGAAAGAAAACAAAAGCAAGGTTTTTGAACCAAAATTCACGACCAAAACAAGCGGGATGGGTCTCGGACTTGCCATGATAAAAAAGATAATAGAAGCCTATGGAGGAGATATATCTTTTATTTCTTCTGAAGGAAAAGGCACTACTTTTAAGGTGAGATTTCCAATGTAATATCCTCGTTTTTTGTAGCTTTGTGATCCTTTCAAATAAATTAAATTAAAATTCTTTTACTATGAATTTCGAAAATATACTAACTGAAACAAACGATGGTCTAGCAACAATTATAATTGATAGGCCTTCAAAATTAAATGCCTTAAACAGCGATACAATTCAGGAGTTACACGAGGCTTTTAAGATTGCTGATGAAGATAAAAACATAAAAGTAATTATCATTACAGGAAGTGGTGATAAAGCATTTGTAGCTGGGGCAGATATAAGTGAGTTTGCAGATTTTTCAGTTTCTGAAGGTGAGAATTTAGCAAGTAAAGGACAAGCCTTACTTTTTGATTTTGTAGCCAATCTTTCTACTCCTGTTATTGCTGCAGTTAACGGTTTTGCTTTAGGGGGAGGATTAGAATTAGCTCTGGCAGCACATTTTAGAGTCGCCAGTGAGAATGCTAAAATGGGACTGCCAGAAGTTTCATTAGGTGTTATTCCAGGATATGGGGGCACCCAACGATTACCTCAATTAATTGGGAAAGGACGTGCTATGGAAATGATTATGACCGCCGGAATGATAAATGCTCAGCAAGCATTAGATTGGGGCTTAGTGAATCATGTTGTATCCTCGGAAGAATTATTGGATACGGTTGAAAAAATCGCATCAAAAATCATGAGGAATTCTTCTTTGGCCATAGCTTCTGCAATTGAAGCCATTAACTCTGGTTTTGAAGATGGCGAAAATGGATTTGACACAGAAGTTATTCAATTTGGAAAATGTTTTGGCACCGCAGATTTTAAAGAAGGAACCACTGCTTTTTTAGAAAAAAGACGGGCTAATTTTCCTGGAATGTGATTAATTATTTATATCACAAAACCATTTTTCAGGGTTTTTTCTAATGTAATTCTGGATACGGTTTAATTCCTTTTTGTTTCTAATAATTCGGTCGTGGTATTTTGATTGCCATGCAAATAATGATTCTCTGTGAAATTTATTAATTTCGAATGTGCAACGACCTTTGTACCACCTTACAACTCGGGATAAATTATCGTGTAACATTGGATTGTGGTTTCCTGTTGCCCCACCCGTTGAGATAGAGACGCGATTAATCGCGTCTCTATCAACCATAAAATCATGATCAATCCACAAAACCCCATGAATATGATTCGGCATCACCACCATTTCATCCAATTCGATATATGGGAATTGATTTGGAATTTCATTCCAATAAAATTGAACAATAGATCCAATTTTAGATAATGACATTGAAATAGTATTCTGGGTTTTTATTATCTCACCAAAAAAATGATTGCGATTTTTGCAAACGATGGTTATAAAATAGGCGCCATTTTTTGAATAATCATAGTTTTTTAACCGGATAGAATCAATGCGGTATTTATTCCGAAATTTTTTATTAGCCATTGTAAAAACAGGAGGGGAGAGATGCAATTCATCGCATCTTTTAACAATCGCAATATGTAAATATATTAATAAATATGCGATTCATCACATATCAATAAGTGAATTGGAATAAGATTTATTATAATTTAATACTATTCTTAATTTGAAATTCTATTTTGTCGATTAACTCTTCGAGGTCAAAATCGGAGGCCTTTATAAAAGGGTGTAATTCATATTTAATTCTAACACCAAGCGGCATAGGAAACATACCATATTTTTGGAGTTTCCAGGAATTGTTTATCGTGATAGGAAGAATATAAGCATCAGGCATTTTTTTAATTAAAAGCGCCAGACCTTTTCGTTGAAATCTTTTAGGGACACCAGTTCGGCTTCTTGTGCCTTCAGGAAAAATAACCCCGCTTCGTTTGTGTTTATTTAAATAATCGGCAAACTTCATCATTTCTCCAAGAGCTTGTCTCGGATTTTTCCGGTCTATTAAAGCCGCACCCCCATGTCGCAGATTATACGATACTGAAGGGATTCCTTTTCTCAACTCTATTTTTGAAACAAACTTAGGGTGTAACTTTCTAAAATGCCAGATTAATGGAGGGATATCCCATAAGCTTTGATGATTTGAAACGACAAGTATCGGAGCATCTTTAGGGAAGTTCTTTAGTGTTTTTAATATAAAGGAAGCTCCCAAAATCCGAAGACATACCAATATAAAAAAATTTAGATAATCAACACTTTTTTTATGAGCCTGATAGCCAAAAACATGCAAACAAAGCCATTGTATAGGATGAAAGACCACCAAATCCAATCCAAAGAACAGATAAAAAATAACTGTCATTGGGTAGCTTAGGATATGGGTGATCTGTTTCATGATTCTACTTACAAAGCTTTGTAAGTTGAGATGCGATTAATCGCATCTCTAACAAACCTCGTTATAGGCATCCTTTAGATTGTCGGCTATCATTTGAGCAGGACGACCTTCAATATGGTGACGTTCTAGCATATGGACCAATTCTCCATCTTTAAATAAAGCAATAGACGGTGAGCTTGGAGGAAAGGGAACCATGTGTGCACGAGCTGCATCAACAGCATCCCGATCAACACCCGCAAAGACAGTGATAAGGTGATTGGGTTTTTTATCGTTTTGTAAAGACATTCCTGCAGCAGGCCGCGCATTAGCAGCAGCACAACCACAAACAGAGTTTACAACGACTAATGTTGTTCCTTCTTTACTTAGGGCACTATTTACCTCTTCAGAAGAAAATAATTCTGTGAAACCAATATTGGTTAGGTCTTCACGCATGGGTTTAACTAATTCTGGTGGATACATATTTTAAGATTTTTTTGTGTAACATAT
>Ga0164313_10001670_pt1 | contig 19649 bp, 17 predicted proteins | sample GuaBasSedimGuay4_FD_113735 | JGI IMG/M metagenome (GOLD analysis project Ga0164313, IMG submission 113735) | Subseafloor sediment microbial communities from Guaymas Basin, Gulf of California, Mexico - Guay4, Core 4569-4, 0-3 cm | ecosystem: Environmental > Aquatic > Marine > Hydrothermal vents... | reverse complement strand
CAGGGCATTCATGCCCTGCGGCCAACCCCTTCAAGACACGTACGGTCACCCGGCAAACCCTGGCGCTGAGGGATGGGTGGATCTCCACGTCGGCAAAACCGCAGCGGTCTTGGCTTCCCGGAGTTCCGGCCTTCTGGTCCGCCTCCGTTTCGGAGGCGGACCAGCGTTGCACCATCGGCGCGGTCGCGCGGGGGTGACAAGGAAGGACTGCGACCACGCCGATGGCACGCCGACGGCCTGCGTCGTGGCGGGGAGAGGTGCACCGGATCGTCCCGCCGCGGGGGTTGCCCCCCTAGGAGTTTTTCGGAGCGCGAATGGACCGTGAACGCGGGGGCGAAGAAAAACTCCAAGGACGGCACGCCCCGGTGAGCGGTGTTTTCCGCGTGCTTGGGAGCGGCGGCCTCCCTCCGAACCGGAAGAGGTGCACTGGAACGCTCTGCCGCGAGGGTTGCCCGGCAGCGCCATTGTGTGGATCGTGCCGCGTAGCTGGAAGGTTGTACCGGCACAATGGCGTGCCCGGCACGCCCCGGTGAGCGCCATGTGCCCGCGTGCTCGGGGGCGGCGCCAGCACGCCCGGTGGGGCGCCCTACACCCGCAATCTCAGAGGCGCCCCCGGGACGTCCCGGTCGGGGTGTCAGGACTCTCGTCGGTCCAGGTTCTTCCTCGCGACCGCGAGGCTTCGCTTGAGCTGCTCGTAGGGGATTCGCCCGAGCGGGCTGGCCTGGCGCCAGAGTTTCCAGCCCTCCTCGTCGAGGATCTCGAGATCGGTGAGGAGGGGGCGGTAGCGATGCTCCGCCGGGGCGAACTCGGGGTGGAGATCGGCCGGGGCCTTTTTGGTCCACGGGCAGACCTCGTTACAGCGGTCGCAGCCGGCGACCATGTCGCCCATGGCCGGTGAGAGATCGACCGGGATCTCGTCGCGGTGCTCGATGGTGAGGTAGCCGACGCAGCGGCGGGCATCGAGGAGGTAGGGTTCGGTGAAGGCCTCGGTGGGGCATGCGTCGAGACAGGCCGTGCACTTCCCACAGTGATCGGTGGTCGGAGCATCGGGCTGGAGTTCGATATCGGTGAGCAGGGCGCCGAGGAAGAGTTCGGAACCAAGCTTGCGGTTGAGAAGCATGGTGTTCTTGCCGATCCAACCGAGTCCGGCGCGGGCGGCCCACTCACGCTCGAGGAGCGGGGCGGTGTCGACGACGGCGCGCCAGGCGCACCCGGGGTGGGTTTTCTCGAGCCACCGACCGAGCCTGACGAGACGTTTTTTGAAGATCCGGTGGTAGTCGCGACCCCAGGCGTAACGCGAGATCCAGACACGATCGTCGGGCGGGTGGGCGTCGGATGCCGGGTGGGAGCTGCGATAGCTCATGCCGACCATGACCACCGAACGGCAGCCTACGAGGAGGTGCCTCGGGTCGGATCTCTGCGTCGCGGTCTCGGCCATGTAGCCCATGCCACCGTGCATCCCGTCGGTAAGCCATCGCTCGAGGCGATCAGCGGTCGAAGCCGGTTCGGCGGAGGCGATGCCGACGAGGTCGAAGTCCTCCTCGATGGCCCGTTTCCTCAGCTCGGAGGTTTCTTCCACACCGGCTCCTCGAGACCGCTCGACGTGTCGTCCCTGACCTTGGGAATGAACTCCCCGAAGTCGGTGGGGGGCTCACCGTCGGACCAGTCGGCGATCATTGGGCCTTCTCGGGTGGGGTCGCACCAGCGCAGATCGCGTGCAGTGCCCGGGAGGGTGGCGGTGGCGATGATCTCCCGTTCGTCGACGTCGATGATGACCACGTCACCACCCTCGAGAGCCACCGCCACCTGGCTCTCGCCTGGAGAGACGGCGACCCGGACGGGTGACGCGGTGAGGGGGATCGGGAACTCCTTCTCGAGCCGGAGGCCCTTCTTCTTGCCGGCCTTGAACAGGGCGAGTTCGAGGATCCCGGTACCGTCTCCGGTGTCGATGGCGGTGGCGAGGATCTTGCCCTCGTGGGTGAAGGCGAGATCGACGGGGTCACCATCGGTCGCGTGAGCCGCGACGGGCGTCAGAGTGGCCGGTTCGCCCAGGTGGATCACATCGGTCTTCGCATCGGCGAGGGCGATGATGCCGAGTTGGGGTGACAGGGCCATGTGGCGGATGTCGCCCGAGAGGGGGCGGCGGTAGACAACCTGGCCGGTAATGAGGTTCACCGTGGTCATGTGGACGCCGCTCGATCCGTCGGGGAGCCTTTCGAGGATGATCATGGCGGCTCCGTCCGGGGCCATGATGACCTGCCAGGGGTGGGCGATCTTGGCCGAGATCGTCTTGATGACCGCCCGGTCGGGATAGCTCAGTACGACGATTTCGTCGGTGATCGCGGTGTAGCGGTCGGGGTTGGCGGCGAAGTGGGGCATGGTGAGGCCATCGATCCGATCCACCACGGCCAGGGACATGAGATTGATCACGGTTGTTCGGTTGTTGATGACATCGGGGGCGAAGAGGATACCGCCGGGTGCGGGGTAGAGCCAGCCCACCGGCCCGGTCTCGAACCGGATGATCGTGCCGCTGTTGGGTTCGACCAGCACCACCTCGTTGCCCACCGAGGCGGCGAGGATTCCCGATGAGGTGGTGTCCTTGGCGAAGCAGGGCGCGATGGCGAGGACCACGAGCACGACGACGGCGACGGATCTGAGTGCTTGCATCAACACCACTTTAACTGAGTCCGGCTCCTGTAGCGGTTTCGGCTCCGGCTTCGGCTCCGGCGTCCCGGAACTCCGGCCTTCTGATCCGCCTCCGGTTCGGAGGCGTCCCAGCGTCGCCCCATCGGCGCGGTCGCGAGAGGGTCGATTGAGGGACTGCGACCCCGCCGATGGCGCGCCGGCGGCCTGTTTCGTTACCGGAACAGGTGCATTGGAACGCGGTTGGCCGAGGTTGCCCCCCTAGACATTGTTCGAAGCGCCTATGGATGCGTGAGGTCTCTCGAGGAACAATGTCAAGGACGGCACGCCCGGTGGAGGTCATACTCCCGCAGGCTCAGAGGCAAGTCCGGCACGCCCCGATGAGCGCCATACGCCCGTGTGCTCGGATGCTGCCTCGGCTCACGGACGCGGGTTACTGTTTGCTGCCGCTGCCGCTGCCGCTGCCGCTGCAGCTGCAGCTACGCTTCCGAGTTGGTCGTCGGTTTCTTCCTGCGGCGGCGCCGGCGTTTCTTCTTGGGCGCCTCGGTGTCGTTGGATGTCGGTGCCGCTGTCTCCTGAGGCCTCGGCCGGCGATCGTCGCGTCTTCCGTCGCGGGGCGATCTCCCATGGGGTCGGGTTCTCGGCTTCGGTTTGTGCCTGAAGGGAATGACCTCGGCAAAGAGCTCTTCGGGTGCGAAACACACTGGGATCTCATAGCCGATGTACTTGTGGACCGCGTCGAGGGAGTAGACATAGTCGTTGCACGCCAGGGTGTAGGCCTTGCCCTCGGCGCCGACTCTCGCGGTCCGGCCGATCCTGTGGACATAGTCTTCAGCGTCCTGCGGCAGATCGAAGTTGATGACGTGGGTCACCCCGTCGATATGCAGACCTCGGCTCGCCACATCGGTGGCGACGAGGATCGGCAGCTTGCCATCGCGGAAGTCGTCGAGCACCTTGAGCCGCTTGGTCTGCATGACATCGCCGGTCAGTCCGCGCGCGATATAGCCGTGTCGACGGAGGTCCTCGACCAGCCGCCGGGCGGCGTGTTTGGTGTTGAGGAAGATCATGATCCGTTCGCCGCCCTCCCGCCCGAGCAGACCGAGCAGGAGCGAGAGTTTCTCGTGCGACGCGACGTGGTAAAGCTCCTGGTGGACGGTTTCGGGGGTGAGCTGATCGGCGTTGATGATGATCTCGGCCGGGTCGGTCATCTCGCGCCATCCGAGTTGCATGACGCGTCTCGACAGAGTGGCGGTGAACATCATCGACTGCCGCTTGTCGGTGTAGGGGAGGCGGTGGAGCAGCCAGCGGAGGTCCTCGGCAAAACCCATATCGAAGAGGCGATCGCACTCGTCGACCACGACCATCTCGGTTTCGTGCAGGGAGTAGGCCCCCTGACGGTGATAGTCGATGAGACGGCCCGGGGTGCCGATGAGCAGATCGACCCCCGAGGCGAAGCGTTCGCGCTGCTTCTTGTAGTCGATCCCGCCAAAGACCACGTGAGTCCTGAACTGGGTGTGCGTTGTGAGTTTCTCGGCGTCCGACGCGATCTGGACGGCGAGCTCCCGGGTCGGGGCGATGATGAGGGCGCGGGGATTCTGGATTTCGGACACCCGCTCCTGGCGGAGCATCCGGCTGAAGATGGTCAGCAGATAGGCCGCGGTCTTGCCCGAACCGGTCTGTGCCTGGGCGACGACGTCCCGGCCCTCGAGCGAGAGCGGCAGCACCTCCTCCTGAACTCTGGTGAGGCGTTCGAAACCTAGATCGTTCACCGCAGCAAGGAGCTCATCGGGGAGGTTGACATCGTTGAAATGGAGATCCGAGAAAAGTCGATCGGTAGACGTGGATTCACTCATGGCGGGTGAGTGTAGCATCTGGGGGTTGTCGGGGTCGGAGCCTCTTGCGAGAATCCATTGGGTTGTCATTCCGAGCGAGCGAAGCGAGTGAAAGAATCTCCTCCGGAGAAGGTGGCTTTCGGGCCGCCGCGCTTGCCGCCTCTTGGGTTCGGAGTAAACTCGTCGGCGCCCAGGGGAAGATCCGGCCGATGAAATCGTTTGAATATTCTAGGAATGACGATTGATGGGAGTTGAAACGAATTTGATGAGAAGGATTTTTTTAACGACGGCGGTGGTCCTGGCGGGTGTGCTCACCCTTGCGTCCGGTTGGGTCTCGGCCCAGGGAGCAGCGGGCTCCGCGGACGAAACAGATGTCCCCGCAGGTCTGAATGCCTTTCTCGAAGCTCGCCTGTTACAGAGTGAGGATCGATTCCGGGAGGCGCTGGCCGCTTACGACCGGGCACTGCGCGAGGATCCAACGGTGCTGGAGGTCCGAATCGGTTTTGCGGACCTCCTCTTCCATCTGGGAATGCCGGACCGGTCGGTCTCGCTCCTCGAAGGCTACGATGATCTCGATTGGCACGGTCGTCGGGTTTACGCGCTTGCCCTCGCCCGATACTCGATGCAAGAACCGGAGCGCATGGAAGAAGCGAGACAGGCTCTGGACGAGGTGCTCGACGAGCGGGATGACGATCCAAATCTCCTGCTCGCCCTCGGCCAGCTGCTCCATCGGTTGAATCGCATCGAAGAAGCAGAAAGCGTCATCGCCGAACTCAGGACCAACCGCCCGAGTTCTCCTCAGTTGATCTCATATCACGCGACTCTGTTGCTCCAACTCGATCGAAAAGAGGAAGCAGCCGATCTCTTCGTCCTCTGCGCCGGGGGGCCCGGGATCGGGCAGAGCTGTCGCGACAGCGCAGTCGAACTGTTGATCGAGCAGGACCGCCCCGGCGAAGCGGCGGATCTTCTCTTGGACTCGCTCAGCGACGATGATCTCGATCAGCTCATGCGGACCGCCTATCTGCTCTGGGACGCCAATCGGCCGAGTCAGGCGCTTCAGGTGGTTCAGCGGGTTCTGCGTCAGGTGCCCGACTCCGAGCGGGGCCGGACCCTCAAGGCCCATCTTCTTTCGGCGACTGGACGATTTGACGAGTCGGCCGCTCTCTTTCGGTCCCTGGCCAAGAAGAACCCCGACGACACCGACCTCAAGTTGTCCCTGGCCTGGTCGCTCTCTCGATCGGGAGATCTCGGCGAGGCCCGGCGCTGGCTCGATCGCGCATGGGAGACGGTCGCTGCCGACGCTGCGTCCGAAGATGCCGCTCGGTGCGCCGTGACCGGGGCGCGAATCGAACTCGTGGCGGGGAACCCGTTGGTGGCAAGGGAGTGGCTGGCGCATCTGGCTGACCCGAGCGCCGCCGGGGAGGAGTATGTGCGGCTGCTCGGTGAGTCCTACCGTCAGGAAGAGGATTGGCGCAACGGCACCAGCGCGTTGATGCGTCTTCAGCCGGATCTCAAAGGTGATGCTCTGCTGGCGGCGCAGGCCATCGAAGCGGAATTCAGGATCCGAACCTCGGATCGGCGGGCGTGGGGCCGTTTGCGTCCATTGCTCGATGATTCCGACCCCGAAACGGTCCTCATCGGTCTTCAGGTCCTTCAGACCGTAGAACGGTGGTCCGATGCCGAACGGGAGGCCGCGGCCGCCCTGGAGCGATTCCCCGATCATCGTGAGATCCTCTTTGCCCGGGCCGCTTCGCTGGAGCGGTTGGATCGATTTGAAGACGCCGAAGAGGCGTTTCTGATTCTTCTGGAGATCGATCCGGCCGATGCGACGGCCGCCAACTATCTTGGCTACCTTTGGGCGGATCGGGAGGTTCGTCTCGAAGAAGCCCTCGAACTGGTCAATCGGGCCGTGGAGGTGGACCCGGAGAATCCCGCCTATTTGGATTCCCTCGGATGGGTGCACTACCGGCTCGGATCCATGGATGAGGCCGAGTTCTGGCTTCGCCGGGCCATCGAGCTCAACGATGGCGACGGAACGTTGCTCGCTCACCTCGGGGAAGTTCTTCTGGTCCTGGGTGATACCGACGAAGGTAGCCGGTATCTCCGGCTCGCGCTGGATCTCGGGTGCGAAGACCCGGAGCGTGTGCGATTCCTTCTCGACAGTCTGCGCGATGGTTCATCCCAGTAGCCTCGGTCGCTGGGCGGTCCTCCTGTCGATGATCGTCGGGGCGGCAGTCGGTTGCTCAACGACCGGCGGCCCTTTCCTCGATGAGGAGCGGATGGCCGATGGAGTTTTGGCCCTTTCCCGGCCGTTGCCGGGCGATCTGGCGGCGTTGTATCGGATGAGGGTGCCCAAGACCGGTGGTCTTCGCCTGGCGGTGATAACGGCCGGTGGTGAAGGACGAATGACCATCTCGGAACCGTTTGGCTCTGCGGTCTCGTTGACCGCATGGTCCGGGGATGGCTCGTCGGTCCACTTCGATATGGAGCAGGGATGTCGCCGCGATGTCGCCGATCTTCGACAGGTCCTGGGTCTTCGCGCCCTTCCCCTCGCCCAGGCCGTGCGGCTGCTCGGAGGCCGTCTCCCGGTGGGTCCCGGTGACGAAGTCGCCCTGATGGGAGGGTCCGGGATCGAGGTTCGCGGCGATGGATGGGGTGCGCGGGTTCGGCTTGCCGCCGATCCATGGCGAGTCCTCGAGGTCGCTGAAATCGGCGCTCGGGATGACGATGGCTGGCTCATCGAACTCGCCGAGCACACGAGTTCGGTGCCCGGACGGATCCGGGTCACCAATGCGGACGGCCGCTGGGCCGAGCTCGATCTGTCGAGGATGGAGTGGCCGGAAGGGGTCGTCCTTCCCCATCTTCCGAAGTTCCCGCACTGCGGCGGATGAGATGATCCGGCGGTTCTCGGTTTCTCCCTCCGCCAAGATCAACCTCCACCTCGAGATCCTCGGTCGTCGCCGGGATGGCTACCACGAGCTTCGAACGCTGATCCAGAGCATCGATCTTCGGGATCGTCTGACCGTGGAGGAGACGTCGGATGACGTGCTCCACCTCGAGGTCAGGCCCGACGGGGCGGTGACCGACGGCGACGACAATCTCGTTCTGAGAGCGACGCACTTGGTGAAACGAGAGACGGGTTGCGGATTCGGTGCGCGGTTTGTCCTGCACAAGCGGATCCCGGTGGAAGGAGGACTCGGCGGTGGGTCTGCGAATGCCGCCGCCGCGTTGGTTCTGCTGAATCGATTGTGGGGTTGTGATCTCGACCTGATCGCGTTGAATGATCTCGCCCGGCAACTGGGAAGTGATGTGCCGTTCTTTCTCCATGGCGGTCTCGCCCAGGGATCCGGGCGCGGGGACGAGATCCTGGAACTCCCCGATTTGGAGGCTTTTCCGGTGGTTGTCACCGTGCCCGACGTGAAGGTTCCGACCTCCGAGGCCTTCGCTCGCTCGGACCGGCGGTTGACCTCTCACCGGCAGGAAGGTACCTTAGACGCCCTCGCGGCTGGCCTGCGGGGGCGATTTGATTGGCGGGAGATGACCAACGAGCTCGAGGCGACCGTCCTCGATGGTTGGCCGAAGGTTGGCAACGGGTTGCGGAAGCTGCGGTCTCACGACCCGGTCTACGCCTCCTTGTCGGGCTCCGGTGCGGCGAGCTTTGCGGTCTTTGAGAAGCCGGAGGCCGCGCGGCAGGTAGCCGCCGGACTCCCTGAGAACTGGTTTGTTCACGTGGGAACCACCGTGCCGCGATCATCGGCGCGGCTCGAGGTTGAGACGTTGAGTGCTGGAGGTGGGCGATGAAGGTGACCGAAGTGCGCATCAGTCCGGCCAAGGGCGGCAAGATACGGGCGTTCGCGAGCATCGTGATCGACGACTGTTTCATCATCAACGATCTGCGCGTGATCGAAGGACGCGAAGGTCAGCTCTTTGTGACCATGCCGGCGCGAAAGGCGCGGAATGGTCAGATGCGTGACATCGCTCATCCTCTCAACCGTGAGATCCGGGAAGAGATCGACGCGCGGGTCCTCGATGAGTACGACATCGCGGTTCGCCACATGGCGGTTCCGACCCCGAAGGCCAAGGGCAAAGGTAACGAATCGGCTGGTTCGAACGTGATCGATCGACTCGCGGCCAAGCTCTTCAGCGAGGACTACTGGACGACGGATATGAACAGGAGGAGTCTCGACTCTGAGTGATCGAGAATTGCGAAATCGGGCGTTGGGTCCGATTTCCGTCGATTCTCGTCCCGCTCGGCTATAATTCGCGACGCTTGGGGCGTCGGCAAGTGGTAAGCCACCGGGTTTTGGTCCCGGCATTCGCAGGTTCGAATCCTGCCGCCCCAGCCACGAGGCAGGAACGAAGATGCTCAAAGACTACCCATTGCAAGTTTTTTCCGGACGCGCCAACCCCGCGCTGACGGAGGCGATCTGCGGCTATCTGCAGATCGAGATGGGGCACATGCGTCTCGGTAGTTTCTCCGACGGAGAGATCCACTGTCAAATCCAGGACAACGTCCGCGGCGCCGATGCCTTCATCGTTCAGCCCACCGGACAGCCTGCAAACGAAAGCCTGATGGAACTGCTCATCATCCTCGATGCGTTCCGTCGGGCCTCACCGTCGCGGGTCTGCGTCGTCATGCCCTACATGGGTTATGCACGGCAGGATCGAAAAGACGCTCCTAGGGTTCCCATCACCGCGAAGCTGGTGGCGAATCTGATCACATCGGCCGGTGCAACCCGCGTGTTGACCATCGATCTGCACGCCGCCCAGATTCAGGGCTTTTTCGACATCCCGGTGGACCACCTCTACGCGGCGCCGATTCTCATCGAGGCCATCCGACGCAAGAACCTCGAAAAACCCGTGATCGTCTCACCGGATGCCGGCGGTGTCGAACGGGCGAGGGCGTTCGCGAAACGCCTCAAATGCGATCTGGCCATCATGGACAAACGACGTCCCGAGGCCAACAAAGCCGTCATCATGAACGTCATCGGAGAAGTGGACGGTCGGGATTGCGTCATTATCGACGACATCATCGACACCGCAGGAACCCTGGTCGGTTCGGCCGACGCCCTCACCGAGCGTGGGGCGAGGTCGGTCTATGCGGCCGGCGTCCACCCCGTCCTGTCCGGTCCCGCAGTCGACCGCATCAATTCCAGCACGCTCGAGAAGGTGCTGGTGACCGACACGCTGTCCCTCAGCGAGAATGCTGCCAAGAGTCCGAAGATCGAGCAGCTGTCGCTCGCGGTTCTTCTCGGCGAAGCGATTCGCCGAATTCATGAGGGAGCGTCCGTATCAAGTCTGTTTGTTTGACCCCGACCCCACCAGAATCGAAGCCGGGTTGGGGCTGTGTGTAAGGAGACATCGAGAATGGCAACGACAATCGAAACCGCTGATATCACTCTGATCGTCGACAAGCGCGAGGACAAGGGCACCAACCCCTCCGGTCGCCTGCGGGCCAAAGGCCGAGTCCCTGCCGTGATCTACGGTGGCGACAATCCTTCGGTTCCCATATCGGTCGACGACCTGGCCGTCAGGGAGATCCTCAAACAGGATGCCGGCGAAAACACCATCTTCCTGCTCAAACTCAAGGGCACCAAGGAAGAGCGGCAGGCGATGATCAAGGAACTCCAGATCGATCCGATCTCCGGGAAGTTCATCCACATCGACTTCATCCGAGTCACAGCCGGTCACAAGCTCAATGTGTCGATCCGCATCGATCTCATCGGTGACTGCCTCGGCGTCCGTAACGGCGGTCGCATCGACTTCGCGTCCCGCGACCTTGCCGTCGAGGTGCTGCCGCGCGACATGTTCGACCACATCGACATTGATGTTGAGGACATGGAGATCGGTGATGTCGTCACTGTGGCTGACCTCGAGGATAGGCTTCCCGAAAGCGGCAAGTTCCTCGAAGATCCGACTCGAGTGGTGATGGTGGTCGAGCTGCCTCGCCTCGTCGAAGAGGAAGAGGAAGAGGACGAGCTCGGACTCGAAGCCTTGGAGAGTGAAGAGGGTGCGGAGCCCGAGGTCATCGGCAAGGGCAAGGACGAAGAGGAAACGGACGAGTAGTCCTCTCCGGCCGCGCAGCACATGCCGACAGAACTCGTACTCGGCCTCGGCAATCCGGGGGCGCGCTACGCCGAAACCCGACACAATGTCGGGTTTCGGGTCGTGGACGAGCTGGCGCGTCGGCACGGACTCGGCTCATGGGAACGCTATCTCCTGGGGGATCTGAGATCCCTGAACCTCGGCCGTGGGGTGATCGTCGTCAAGCCGATGACCTACATGAATCTCTCGGGAGGCACCTTTCGGTGGGTGCTCGATCGATTCTCCCTCGAGCCGGAGCAGGCGCTGGTGGTGGTCGATGATATTGATCTTCCCCTGGGCCGGCTGCGGTTGCGCAAGCACGGTGGGCCCGGAACCCACAACGGACTCAGGGATCTGTGTGATGCGGCGGGGAGGGGCTACCCGAGACTCCGGGTCGGAGTTCGTGGAGAGGAGCCGTGGGACGATCTCGCGGCGTGGGTCACCGCGCCCTTCGAGCGCGAAGAGCTCGAGGTTGTGGACAGGGCCGTCGCCCGCGCCGTCGACGCCGTCGAAACGGTGATCAACAGAGGTTTCGATGCCGCCATGAACGAGTTCAATCGCATCGAAAGTGAGAAGGTCAGAGAGTGAGGAAGTTAGAAGGTTAGAAAGTCAGAAAGTGAGAAGGTGGGCACGCTTCCAGCGTGAGGCCGCTTGGTTCCCTGTTGCGATGGGCCTTCTCACAGCGAGCGTAGCGAGCGCTGACCTTCTTACCTTCTCACCACAGTCTGAATTTCGGTTGCGGCTCTGCCGCCTTAGAGGGTTAGAGGGTTCAGAATCGGAAGAACGTCGAAGGCCCTGCTATGCACCCTCTCACAGCGAGCGAAGCGAGCGCTGACCTTCTCACCTTCTAACTTCCTCACTCTCTGACCTTCTCACTACTCACCGTCAGCAACGGCACCGGGCAGCGCCGGAGAACCGCTTCGGCCACCGACCCGAGAACGAGTTGCTCGAGACCCGAGAGCCCCCTCGTGCCCATGACCACGAGATCAATGTCGGGAGACTCGGCCTCGGCGATGATAGTGTCGGCCGCTCGCCCGATGAGAGCCGTGGTGTTGACCGGCCGGTCGCCGAGGATCTCTTCGGCGGCACGATCAAGAGCCTCAGTGGCGCGATCACGCAAACCGGTCATCATGTCGCTCGACGGGATATTGATGGCGTAGAATTCGGGATAGACCACCGGTTCGACCACGTGCAGGAGGGTGATCTCGGCATCCAGAGCGTCGGCCCACGCCCCGGTGACCCGCACCGCCTCCGCGGATCGATCCGAGAAATCATGGGTGACGAGGATGTGGATGCGCTCGAGGGCCGGGAAAGCGATCTTCGGTCGCACCGTCAGCACCGGGATGTCGACGCCGCGAACCACGTTCTCGGCGACAGATCCCAGCAACAAGTGTTTGATTCCGCGGCGTCCGTGGGTGCCCATGACGATCAGATCGCAGCCGAGATCGGCGGCGGTTTCGGTGATCGCCTCGGCTGCCGAGGTGCTCCGTACGAGGTGGGTTTGAACAGCGACATCGGTCCCGCCCACGTGGTTCGTGTCGAAGGCCTCCTGAGTCGCGTCGTCCGCCGATGCCATCAATTTCTCAATCTGCAGGTGTTTCTCTTCCGCCATGAGCGGGTCTTCGAGGATGACCCGCACATGGAGTAGGTGAAGCTCAGCCGAGAGCCGCCTTGCGAGCTTCAGACCAAGATTCTCCGCACTGTCGGCAGTGGTGGAAAAGTCCGTCGCGACCAGGATTTTCGTCGGGGTTGACGCCATGGTGTCCTCCGGGGTTTTCGACCTCATCATACTGGACTCGATTTCGTGGATCGGTTACCCTCGGCATGTTCCGAAACAACCGACCGGTACGTCGCGGCTCACAGCCGCGCTTGGGGGGAACGACCGGCTGAGAACGGACCAGAAAGGGGCGTCCATGGAAGAGCGCCGTCGTTCTCGTCGAGCAGCGCCTGTGGATGAGATCAGCATCATGATCGGGGGGAATCGCCCGGCCAAGGTCGTTGATGTTTCGCCAAGCGGAGCGCATCTGGAGTTGGCGTCGGCCCTCAATCCCAGAGGCGAGTGCCGAGTGTCACTGCCCCTGCCCAACGGCATCCTTCGTCTCAAGGCGAGGGTGGTCCACTGCAAACTCACCGGGTTTTCGTCGACAGGCGGAAAGAACCAGTTGGTCTACCATGCGGGGGTCGAGTTCGTCGACATTGACCCGAAGCTTGCGAACTCGATCAGCCTCGCCTACCCGCCGCCCGCGAACAAACCCGTCCGAACCGGTCCCATCAAGGTGAAGGTGAACGTCGATGCGCTCGAGCGTGCGGCTCAAGAAGGCGAGCACGGGGCGAATTAGATTCAGTCGTGAATCGTGAGTCGTAAGTCGTGAGTCGGACATCCGAGCTACCACTCACGATCCAAGCTGTCGCGCGAACTCCTTCGCCTGCTCCTCGATGCGGTCCTGATCGAGGGTGTTGAGCGATCGATTCCCGACCACCAGCTTGCCGCCCACCAGGACGTGACGGACATCTGAGGCACGGGCGGCGAAGACCAGGTGTGAGAAAGGATCGAAGACCGGAGTCGCGTGCGGCCCCTCGACCGCCATACACACGACGTCGGCGAACTTCCCTTCGACCAAGGTCCCAATTTCCTCGTCGAGTCCGAGCACCTGGGCGCCGCCGATGGTGGCCATCTCCACCATCGACCGTGCGGGAAGGACGGTGGGATCTCCGGTGACCCCCTTGTGCAGGAGAGCGGTCAGCTGCATGTCTCGAAGAAGGTCGAGGGTGTTGTTCGAGGCGGCGCCGTCGGTGCCGAGCCCGAGTTTGACCCCGGCTTCGACCATGGCGGCCACCGGTGCCACACCAGATGCGAGCTTGAGGTTGGAGACCGGGTTGTGAGCCACACCGACTTCGAAATCGACGAGCAGGTCGATATCGTCGGGAGAGACGTGAACACAGTGAGCGGCCACGGTTCGTTCGGACAGAACGCCGAGGTCGGCCAGGTAGGCCACCGGCGTCCGGCCCTTCTCTTCGAGGAGCTTTTCCACTTCCCAACGGGTCTCCGAGAGGTGGATCTGCATCGTCAGACCAAACTCCTCGGCGAGCTCCGCTTCCTTGACCAGATTGGCCGCACAGACGGTGTAGGGCGCGTGGGCTGCGATGGATGGGGTGATGAGCGGATGGTTACGATATTCTTCGGCGAGCTCCCGCTGCTTGGCGATCATGTCTTCGGTTGTTGCACAGCGGGGGGTGGGAAAATCAATCAGCGATTCCGCGATGACGCCGCGCATCCCCGCTTCGGCGAGGACGGCGGCGACCTGGTTGCCGAAGAAATACATGTCGGTCGTTGTCGTGACACCTGCGAGGAGTTGTTCGGCGACGGCGAGTTCGGTTCCCAGGCGAATCGCCTCGCGATTCATGTTGGTCTTTTCCGCCGGCCAGATGTGATTCTCCAGCCAGTCCATGAGCTGAAGATCGTCGGCCAGACCGCGTAGCAGGGTCATGGCCAGATGGGCGTGGGTGTTGACCATTCCCGGCATGACGATGCAGCCCGCGGCGTTGACCACCTCTCCGGTGGGCGCGTGCTCGAGAAGATCCTCGGCCAGACCGACCGCCGCGATTCGGCCGTCAGCCACCGCAACCGCCCCGTCGACGATGGGTTCGGTGCCGGGCTCCATGGTCAGAATCGTGCCGCCGATGATCAAGAGATCCCAGTTTGGTTCGTTCATTCAGTCATCCTCCGGATCTGCGTCCTGTGAGCGCATTCGGGGATTGTAGCGGATCGCTGTTCGTGGCCGTATCCGTGCCTGAAATGAACGGCGTCGTTCGCCATCGCAATTGAACACGGATGAACACGGATCGGATCGGATTTCGCGGATCCGACAGGTCGTGGGACGCGCGGGGGTGCTGAAGGTGATCCGCATCGCCTTGCGTCCCGGAGTACCGGCCTTCTGGTGCCCCAGCGTCGCACCATCGGCGCGGTCGCTCGGCGGATGATTGAAGGGCTGCGACCACGCCGATGGCACGCCGGCGGCCTCCCTCCGAACCGGTACAGGTGCACCGAAACGCTCCGCCGCGAGGGTTGCCCGGCATGACATTGTGCGGTGCGTGGTGCGCTCCCGGGGGGTCGGTGCCGGCACAATGGCAAGCCCGGCACGCCCCGGTGAACGGTGTCTCCCGCGTGCTCGGGTACGATCACCGATCACCGATCACCGATCACCGATCACGGACGCGGGTTGCGGTTCACTGCCACTGCCATTGTGGCTACGGCTCCTCGCCCTCCTTGAGCCGGCGCAGGCGACGGCGTTCGGACTTCTTCGGCGCGCCCATCCCACGATCTCGGCGAGGAGGCATTGAGAGCTGTTGCATTCTTCTGAGTTCGATTTCTTCGGCGGTGGGTTTGGGAGTGTGGTCGACGTAGAGCTCTCGGGCTCGCTTTTTGGGTACGTTGACGGACTCGATTTCCACCACCTCGATGATCCGTGTACGGCCGCCGGCAATTGAGATGCGGATTTCATCGCCCGGTCTGAGCGCCCGATGGGCCTTGCCAAGGTCACCGTTGACCTTGACCCGGCCCTTCTTGCACGCGGCCTGCGCCTGCGAGCGTGTCTTGAACACACAGGCCACATCGAGCCAGATGTCCAGCCGAACGGAAGGCGCGTCGATCATAGCCGGATTCTACCCGATAATCCTGTCGTCTGCGATGGAGCTGACGGCTAAAAGCTGATAGCTGAGAGCTTTGTCACTCCGGCAGGTCGAGCGCCCCACGACCAATATCGTGGTAGTCGAAGCCGCTGCTGGCCATCCGTTCCGGGCTGCAGACGTTGCGCAGATCGACCACGACCCGGCCCTTTGCGGCTGCCTTGATCCGTTCCAGGTCGAGCGAGCGGAACTGGTTCCACTCGGTGATGATGACAAGCGCGTCGGCACCGGTGACGGCGTCGTAGGCGTCGGAGCAGTACTCCACTCCATCGGGCAGGATCTTTCTTGCGTTGTCCATGGCCACCGGGTCGAAGGCGCGCACCTGGGCTCCTTCGGCGACCAAGGTTTCGGTGATCGGGATGGACACCGATTCACGCATGTCGTCGGTCTCGGGTTTGAATGAGAGACCGAGGAGGGCCACCGTTTTGCCGGCGAGATTGTTTCCGAGCGCGGTGCGGACCTTCTCCACCGCCCGGACCTTCATCCGCTCGTTCACCGTCACGACGGTCTCGACGATGTCGAAGGGCCTCCCGGCTTCGCGGCCGATCTCGGCGAGGGCCAGGGTGTCCTTCGGGAAGCATGACCCGCCATAACCCGGTCCGGGGTGGAGGAATTTGGATCCGATCCTCTTGTCCAGACCCATCCCCTTGGCGACGTGGTGAACATCGGCGCCGATGAGTTCACAGATTTCGGCAACCTCGTTGATAAAGGTGATCTTGGTGGCGAGAAAGGCGTTGGAGGCGTACTTGATCAGCTCCGAGGACTCGACATTGGTGATGACGAACGGTGTTTCGCGGAGAAACAGCGGTGAGTAGATGTCCTTCATGATGGCGACGGCCTGGGCATCACGGGCGCCGATGATGACCCGATCGGGGCGCATGAAATCCTGGATCGCCGAGCCTTCGCGGAGGAACTCGGGGTTGGAAACCACCGAGAACGGGTGCCTGCTGGTGGTGCGCTCCGAGATGGTCTTCTCGATGAGGTGGCCGGTTCCGGTGGGCACCGTCGATTTGGTGATGACCACCTTGTAGCCATCGAGATTGTCGGCGATGGATTCCGCCACCTGGATGACATACGACAGATCGGCGGAGCCATCCTCTTTTGGTGGGGTGCCGACTGCGATGAAGACGGCGAGGGCCCGACGGATGGCCGGGTCGAGATCGGTGGTGAAATGGAGTCGACCGGCCTTGGAGTTCTTCTCCACCAGTGCGTCAAGACCCGGTTCGTAGATGGGCATCTTCCCGTTGAGGAGCATGTCGATCTTGCTTTCGTCCTTGTCGACACAGGTGACGTTCATCCCGAAATCCGCGAGACACGCCCCGGTCACGAGTCCCACATAGCCGGTCCCAACCACGCAAATCCGCATTGATCAACCTCCGTTCGAACAGCTTCCGGCGCATGGTAGCAGAGCGGACAGGATGAGAGATTCGCGGTTGATCGTGTACCATTCCTCATCGATTTGATCGCACATCCACAGTCTTTGAAACAAAGCGAGGGGAAACCAACACATGATGAAGTTCTTGGGAGTAGTGACAATTGCCGTCGCCGTGATCGCGGCGCCCGCCTCGGCCGCAGAGAAGAGCTGTCAGGGGACGAGTCCGAATACCACCGGGTTGAAGCTGACGCAGAGTGTCTGGCCGGACGGCCCGGGCTACACGGGTTCGACCTGCACGTTCGACTGGGTGGACATCAGCATGACTGGAACCGAACTCCAGCTCGGAGACGATTCCTCTGACGGCCCCTTCGACCTGGGGTTCCAGTTCTCCCTTTTTGACCACTCGTCCAATGAGGTCTGGATCTCGAGCAACGGCTATTTGGATTTCACCCGCCCTTCGAGCGAAAGCGTAAATCGGTGCCCGATGCTCGATCAATACACGCCGCCCAACATTGTTGCGCCCATCTGGGATGACCTCGACCCGGAAGACACCGGTGATCCCATTTTCTACCAGGCGTTCGAGAACTGTCCTCTGGGAAGCGGGCGTTGTTTCATCGCCCAGTGGCAGGATATCTGCCACTATCCGGGTGGTGCGGAATGCGACAAGGCCGGGACCTTCGAAGCCGTCGTCTACGAAGATGGTCGGATCGTCCTCCAGATTCTCGATGCCGGGGTGTTGAAGGGTGAGAGCTCGACGTCGGGCATAGCAGGAAGCGACCTGATCGGGGATCACCAGTTGACCTTTGCGTGCAACGAGGAGAACTCACTGAGCGACGGTCTGTGTCTGCAGATGGATCCCGTCTTCGGTCTCTACCGCTATGTCGTGGGTGGAGTGGCACATGTCGAGGGCAGCCAGGGCACGGCGTGGCGGTCGAGCCTCTCGGTGGCCAACACCTCGACCAAGGACACCGATCTCGAGTTCACCTTCAACGAGAACAACGGTCAGGCCTCGGCCGATTCGGCCCTCGCCGCCGGCGAGATCAGGGAGTGGGACGATGTGACCGAGAGCCTCTTCGGATTGGGTCGGGACACCGCCGGGTCGGTGACGGTCATGACCGACGCGAAGCTCATCCTCACCGTGAGAACCTACAACCAGACCGACGATGGGACCTTTGGCCAATACCTGCCGGGTTTCCGTCGTGGCACGGGTATGCCACCGTGGCTGAAGGGACGGCTGTCCCACCTCAAGAGCAACTCCAATTTCCGCACCAACATCGGTTTTGTCAACCTCACCAATGCCCAGTGCGAATTGGACTATCAGCTCTTCGATCACCTCGGATCTCCCCTTGGTGGTTGGGAGAGGGTGACCGTCGAGCCGTTTGGCTGGGAACAGGTGAACAGGGTGTTCGGGGGTCTTGGGGCCCAGTCCATCGCCTATGCGACGGTGGAGCCCCACAATGATTGCCGGGCGTGGGCCTACGCGTCGGTGGTCGATCAGAACACCGGGGACCCGACCACGATCCCGCTGCATTGGGAGGACTGAGCCTCAGATCCTGATCGACAAGTTCTGACCGAGAAACGGGGGCCTTCGGGTCTCGATCTCGTGTACCCTGTGCACGCCGTCCCCGGGCGGAGAGCTGCGTGCGTGCCGTCTGACGACGGGATCTGCACCTGACATCATTCAAGGAGTCCCGACATGGCCATTCCGCTCCTCGATCTCAAACGGCAGTACGAACCCCTGCGTGACGATATGGAGAAGGTCCTGCAGGAGGTCGCAGCGAGCCAGTATTTCATCATGGGCCCCGAGGTCGAGAAATTCGAAAAGGCCGCCGCGACGTGGCTCGGAGTCGAGCACGCCATAGGAGTGGCGTCGGGAACTGACGCGCTTCTGATCGCTCTCATGGCGCTGGATGTCGGAGCCGGTGATGAGGTCATCATTCCGACCTTCACTTTTTTCGCCACCGCCGGTGTGGTCTCCCGACTCGGCGCGACACCGGTCTTTGTCGATATCGATCCGGTTGATTTCAACATGGATCCGGCACTGATTCACGAGAAGATCACACATCGCACCAAGGCGATCATCCCGGTCCACCTCTTCGGGCAATCAGCCGATCTCAAAGCGATCCGCGAAGCCGCCGGCGATGTTCCGATCCTCGAGGATTGCGCCCAGGCATGGGGCGCCGACTTCGGCGGCCGTTATGTCGGTGGCCACGGCATCATGGGCGCCTTCAGTTTTTTCCCGTCCAAGAACCTCGGTGGATTCGGCGATGGTGGGATGGTGACGACAAACGACGACGCCATGGCCGCCAAGCTCAAGAAACTCCGTGTCCACGGCCAGTCCGGGCCGTATCTCCACCCGATCGTCGGTGGGAACTTCCGGCTCGACGCCATCCAGGCGGCGGTGCTCCGGGTCAAGATGCCCCATGTCCAGGGTTGGGTCCAGGGGCGCCGCGCCAACTCCATGCGGTATGTCGATGCCTTCACCCAAAGGGGCCTGGACAAGATTCTCGGTCTGCCGCTCGCGCTGTCGGGCCGAGGCCATACCTTCAATCAGTTCGTGATCCGTGCGCCGCGACGTGACGAGCTGAAACAGCATCTCCTGAACCGTGAGATCGGGTGTGCGGTTTACTACCCGCTGTGTCTCCACCTCCAGCCGTGTTTCAGCGATCTCGGATACTCCGAAGGTGACTGCCCGGTGGCCGTGAAGGCGAGCACCGAGGTCCTGGCCCTGCCGGTCTTCGGCGAGCTCACCGAGGACGAGATCGCCGAGGTGGTGGAAGCCATCGCGGAGTTCTACGAAATCTGACCCTGTCATGAAGATCCTGCTGGTCTCGAGCCGATATCCCCTCCCACCGTGGCGGGGAAACCAGGTTCGGACCCTCCAGTGGCTCGACGCTCTCGATCATCACGAACGAGTGCTCGTCTGTCCGGCTGCGGACGCGGGTTTGCCGCCGGTGCCGACCGGGGTGCGACTCGTTTCCCTGGCCGCTGGTGGGCTCGGAGGGGTAGCGGGGCTGATCGCCGCGTTG
>Ga0164313_10001669_pt1 | contig 19650 bp, 19 predicted proteins | sample GuaBasSedimGuay4_FD_113735 | JGI IMG/M metagenome (GOLD analysis project Ga0164313, IMG submission 113735) | Subseafloor sediment microbial communities from Guaymas Basin, Gulf of California, Mexico - Guay4, Core 4569-4, 0-3 cm | ecosystem: Environmental > Aquatic > Marine > Hydrothermal vents... | reverse complement strand
TTCGCGGCCCTGCCCTCCACGCGCTGATTACGTACGCTTAAAGTAATCGCCAAAACCAACGCAAAAACCATGCAGGCAAGCATATATTGCCCCCATGAAACTGCTTCAGCAGCGTTGGCCCGGTCGCTGAAAGTCATCAATACAGCTACCGCTACTAACCTGTTTTTCATCGTTTTACTTCCCGCCCTGTTATCCAGCCCGAAACTGAAACTGTTAATGGATATTCAGTAAGTGCTATTGGCTTCATGTCACCGACATCGACTCCAGCACATCTTCCATACGTTCAAACACCGTCTCCATCTTGCGCCCGGTGGGCAGCGTTGTTAAACGAAAATGATTCCGGTATGGCACGTTAAAACTGCTGCCCGGGGCAATCAGAACATGCTTTTTTTCCAGCAATTCCATTGCAAACCGCCGGTCATCAAAGTTTTCAATCAATGAAGTATCCACAGCGGGGAATGCATACATCGCACCATCCGGTTCGCACAGGGACATGAAGCGGCTATTGGCCACCCCATCAATGATAGCCTGGCGGGATTGATACAAACGCCCGCCTTCCCTGGTCAATTCAGCAATGCTCTGGTAACCGCCAAGTGCAGTCTGAACTGCCCATTGTCCGGGTACATTGGCGCAAAGGCGCAGGGAAGCCAGCAATTCAACGGCGTGCATATAATCCCTGGCTTTTTCCCGGTTGCCACTGAACACCATCCAGCCTACGCGGTATCCGCAAGCCCGGTAGATTTTGGAAAGCCCATTAAAAGTCACACACAGGGTGTCATGCACGAGTGTCGCCATCGGGATATGTTCTGCCTCAGCAAACAACATCTGGTCATATATCTCATCGCTGAACACAACCAGATGATTTTGCTCTGCGATACGGGCTATCTCTTCCAGCAACTCCCGGCTGTAAACGGCCCCTGTCGGATTGTTCGGGTTAATCAGGACAATCGCACGGGTGCGCGGTGTAATTAATGAACGTATCTCGTCCGGATCCGGCTGAAAGTTGTTTCCCGGCAGACAGTTATAATAAACCGCCGTACCGTGATTGAGCGAAACCGAGGCACTCCACAAAGGATAATCCGGGCTTGGGAGTAATACTTCATCGCCACTGTTGAGCATCGCACGCAGGGCAAGATCAATACATTCACTGACGCCGTTACCCATCAGGACATCATCTGCGGTGACATCCATCAAGCCCCTGCCCTGTTGCTGCATCACAACAGCTTCGCGGGCAGGGAAGATACCTTTTTGATGACAGTAGGCTTCACTCTGGCCCAGGTTTTCAATCATCGCCAGGCGCATGGTTTCAGGTGTGCGGTAACCGAACAATCCGGGATTGCCTATATTCAAAGAAATAATCTCGTAGCCCAGATGCTCCAGTTCAGCTGCCCGTGCCGCCAGTTCACCACGGATTTCATAACGGACACCTTCAAGAATATGATTTGTTTCGACCATTAATCTGTGCTCTTTCTCATCCTTTGTTTCATATACAGAGAATATCCAATAAAATGCTGATTGTCGTCAATTTTCGGGAGAGACAGACCATGTCAAACGGCAATACTTTTTCCAAACTGTTCGGACAATCACCGTTCACTGCGATACAGGAGCACATGGGTGTCGTATTAGAGTGTGCCGAGGAAGTTCAGCCGCTGATCGAAGCATTGGTTGCGGGTGACCAGACACGTGTCATAGAGTTGAAGGATCGGATTTTTGAGAAGGAGGCGCAAGCCGACCAGATCAAACACGAACTGCGGGCTCATCTGCCCAAGAGCCTGTTCATGCCGGTGGATCGAAGAGATCTTCTCGAAGTGCTGCTCCTGCAGGATACCATTGCCAACGTGGCCCAGGATGTTGCCGGTCTTCTGATCGAACGGAAAATGACCATTCCTGATTTCCTGCGTGATCCGCTTATTGAATTGACCGCCCGTTGTATTGACACCGTAAAGCTTGCTGCAGATGTTATTAATGAACTGGATGAATTACTGGCCATCGGATTTCGTGGCCGCGAAGTAGATCGTGTCGATGAAATGCTGGTGAACCTGAACAAGGTTGAAGATGAAACCGACGAACTGGGTATTGCGCTGGCCCGCGCCCTGTTCGACCATGAAGACGAGTTGAAACCTGTTTCCGTGATGATGTGGTACCAGATCATCGAATGGATTGGCGATCTGGCCGATTACGCTGAAAAAGTTGGAGATCATCTCCGTCTGCTGATTGCCAAGTAAGAGGGAAATATGGAAATTATTGCCACATACGGAACCATTTTCCTGGGCCTTGCGATCGTCTTCGGCTTTTATATGACCTGGGGCATCGGCGCCAATGATGTCGCCAACGCCATGGGTACTTCAGTTGGGTCGGGCGCCATCACGGTCATGCAGGCCATCATCATAGCGGCAATCTTTGAATTCGCGGGTGCATTCATTGCTGGTGGCAATGTTACCTCCACCATCAGAAAAGGCATCATCGACCCGAGCAGCGTCGTCGCCCAACCGGAGATCCTTGTATTCGGTATGCTGGCGGCATTACTGGCAGCAGCCATTTGGCTGATGATTGCCTCGACCCGTGGCTGGCCCGTGTCCACAACACATACCATCGTCGGAGCACTGGTTGGCTTCGCGATCGCCGGCATCGGCGTAGATGCTGTGCAATGGGGGAAAATCAGCATGATTGCGGCCAGCTGGATCATCTCACCGGCACTCGGCGGGTTCCTGGCCTATATGCTGATGATGAGTATCCGCAAGTTGATTCTGAACACGGACCACCCTTTTGAGAGTGCCAAACGGTGGGGGCCGGTTTATGTTTTCCTGGTCGGTTTTATCATCTCGCTGGTAACGCTTTTCAAGGGACTTAAGCACCTCAATCTTGAGCTTTCTGTCTCGCAAAGCTTCGTATGGGCTTTAGTTTTTGGCCTGCTGATTGCCTTTATCGGCTGGATGTTAATTCGCAAAATCGAGGTGGACAAGGAAGCTGATCGCGATTATCACTTTGCCAGTGTTGAAAAAATCTTTGTTCCGATGATGATTTTCACCGCCTGTGCAATGGCCTTTGCACACGGTTCCAACGATGTTGCCAACGGAATAGGCCCCCTCGCAGCCATTGCAAGCATTCTCAAGTCAGGTGGTGAAGTTGCGCAATCCGCCGAGTTGCCACTGTGGATTCTCGTCATGGGTGGCACCGGAATCGTGATCGGCCTGGTGACCATGGGTTATAAGGTGATGCAAACCATCGGTACACGCATTACCCAGCTAACCCCGAGCAGAGGGTTTTGCGCCACGCTGGCTGCGGCGGCTACTGTGGTTCTGGCCTCAAGAACGGGACTGCCTGTTTCCACAACCCACATTGCCGTAGGTGCGGTAATTGGCGTTGGCCTGGCACGTGGTGTCGGCGCTATCGACCTCAGGGTCATCGGTGGGATTGTTGTGTCCTGGGTCATTACCCTGCCTGTTGGAGGCGTCCTGGCAGCGCTGATTTTCTTTACACTGAAGGGTATGTTTACCTGAGTGATAAATCATACCAAAGACCAAAGGCATTGATTGGGCTACCCGTCTTTGGTCAGATTTCAGTTGACGGAATCAAATTATCAGACTAATCTGCAATTGATGAATATTTCTTACCACTGTATGTGTGCCTGTTGTTGCCCTTGTATGTGTAGCGGCCAGCCGTGCGGTGTCTGAATATTCTGAAGTAATCAATTGATCTAAATACCTTTTTAAACAGACCTGACCGCACCGGCAAGCCGGGGTGGAAGTTTTCTGTGTGCACTCCGGTCATTATTAAACGACAAAGGAGTTTGCACCATGAAATCACAATCTTCCGCCCAGCGAAGCCTGGCATATCGAACCATTCCTGCAAGGCAGGAAACTACAGATCCACGCCAACAACGTGTTTTTGACAGCGTCGTCGATCTGATCGCCAACCCGGACAACCCGACGCCGATGGTGAGACTCAGCAATCGCTATAATCCCACAGACAATTTCGAACTCTTCGTCAAACTTGAAGCTTTCAACCCATTTGGCTCAATCAAGGACCGCACTGCCCTTTACCTGTTACGCGGCACACAGCTTGCTGAAGGTCAGGTGCTGGCTGAACCGACTGCAGGTAATACCGGCATCGCACTGGCCGCACTGGCCAATGCGCAGGGTACGCCGATCGAACTGGCCGTACCGGACGGCACTCCAGAGGAAAAGAAAGTCCTGTTGCGCTTCCTTGGCGCCGAACTGTTGGAGGTCGAGGACGAGATGTGCCCGCTCTTCCCAACAGAAGGTGCGCGCGGTGTGATCAAGAGCATGGTTGAAAGCGTGGCCTTCAATGGCAAATACGTCAGCCCCAATCAGTATGAGAATGAACTGAATGTCGAAGCACATTACCGCACCACCGGTCCGGAGATCTGGAACCAGACAGGTGGTGATATCGATTATTTCTTCGCTGCTTTTGGTACCTGCGGCACCATTACCGGTGTGGGTCGTTACCTGAAAGAGCGCAACCCGGATATCAAGATCATTGGTATTGAGCCATCTTCAAGAGAGCACAAGTTGTCCGGTATCAAGAAAATTTCCGATTTGCCGGAAGAATTTAAACCAAAAATCCTGGACTACTCTTTAATCGATGACATTATCGCTGTGGACGACCGCGACGCTTTTGAAGCCGGTATCGAACTGGCCCGCACGGAGGGAATCATGGTTGGACCAACCACCGGTGCCTTGCTCCACGCTGCCCGGCAGGTAGGTGCAAGTGCCAGCGGACGTGCCGTGGTGATTTCACCCGATGATGCCACCAAGTACATCAGCGCTTACGCTGAATACCTGGAACCGTAGGGTGGACATTTATGTCCACCATACCAAACCTGGAAATACGGGAAGACGGTAAGTGCTATCTGTTCACCGTTTTCTGACAAGCCAAACAACAGACCGGTGGCCAAAGAATGGGGGCATTTCAGTGTCAGCAACATCTCAAGCATTGTCACATTAAGTGGTTTGGCGGGGCAATAGCACGATGAGTAAATCAAATCATCCTTATTCTCGCCACCGGTTTCCTCCTGAAGTGATTAGCCATGCGTCGTTCACGTGGCGGTTACGAATAATTTGGTCACTCTCAGCGTAGTAGGGAATGAGCACGTTTGGGACTGAAAATCTTATATTAGATGGATGCACACTTTCTCAAGATACCGTCCAGAATGCTATCAGCGAGTTTTTTGGGAAACCCGTTCGGTAACTGCTGTCTCACAGTCGCAATTACATCCTCTGACTTTTCAGAGAACTCTCGCAGTATTTTATCCATACTATCTTCAGGAAAACCACATTTCTTGGCTGTAGATTTCCAGTGCCTAGGGAGAACAGTGCTCCATCGATAATGTTTGTTCTTTCCAAGCACAGCCATTGCCAATTTAACTCTTTGAAGTTGGAGATCACCATTACTTATTATCGGATAAGCAGAGATGATGTCATAGAATGGCGCAAGTTGAAATCGCCCACCCTGGCCAAGATGGATACTAAAATTCTTTGCATGTCCGTCTGGAGCTGCCATCAGCCAGAAAAGCACTTGTGAGCGCATGAACTGGGTTCTATCTTCTTGTGAATTTGTTGATTGAAGGAGTACATTCATTATGTCGACTATCCCCGGGCCCCCATCAGATTCATATTTTTGACCCGGGGTATAATCGAGTGCTTGGCATAAATCCTCCTGAGGACGCCTAATTAACCAAGTGTCGTCCGAAGACCATCGTCTGTCGAATCTTTCTACTATCAGTACCTTTACATCTTTAAAAAATCCAATACTTGCCTCTGGAACCCGTAGTCCAAAAGCGCTTGCAATTTTTAGGCATAACCATTCGTTTTCAACGCTATCTCGTAGGTCTATTCCAGCTTGTTCAATTTGACCTATTGGAAGTTTAAATATGTGGCTTGTCGGTGTTGTTCCATACGGACGCTTCCACTTTTTTTCGTGCCATAAAAACGCACTCTTTTCTTGCTGACCTGCTAATGAGATTCGAAACTCATCTTCTTCAGGCGTCATGCCGAGGGGTTGCTGCTTGTATGATTTAAGTATTTCGGCAATTTCTCCATCACTGATTGCCTTAGCATGAACATGCTTTACTGAGGGGGCTGGCAAGGAACTTACTAGTTGAATGGCGCCAATACAATCTGCTCCAGCTTCCGCCAAAAGATCGAATGCGTCAATGCTATCAGCCTTAAGTCGTGCCTGCATGCGTTCGCGGATTTTTGCGCTATCAGGGAGTAGATTGTCGAAGAATCTGTATATTGTGTCTCCGCGGTAGGCAGTCGATGACAATGGGATCGAAAGAGATAGTGGGACTGCTGTATCAGATTCTAACCACTCGATTTCGTATTTGAATGCCAGAACTCCAAGTGATTTAGTGAGTTGCCCCACTAACTGTCCATTCATGAGCAAATTTAGTACTTTAGATTGGCGTTTACGTCCCATTGTTTTCCCAAATGTCTTCCCAATGAGTTTCTTTCGACTGGATAGGCTGTATCAGCAGCTCAAGTTTTAATGCACCAATGAGTTTTAGCAATGTGTCAATTTTGACTTCTCTCTCCCCTCTCTCAACTTCTGAAATGGTTGGTTGATGCACTCCAACCATTTTCCCTGCTAACGCCTGTGTCAGGCCCATAGACTTTCTTTTGTCTCTGATTATTCGGCCTAGAGCCTTTGCGGAGCTTATATGTTTTATCGTGCTCACTATTTGGTACTCCTAATGTCATTAACTAGTTAGTGCGAGTCAGTTCAACTTCAGTTCTTTTGTCTTAGATTCAATAATCATTTTGTTTCTTATTACCTGATGACCTTTCACCCAAAAATATACTACAGGCGTTATAAACAGATAATATACTATAGACGTTATAAAAAGCAAATATACTATAAACGTTATAAAAAAGGAAAGTAGAGTAAAAATAAAACCTAGTCGAGTAGATCAAGCATTAACGCCACCTCGTAAAAAAAGAAATGTTAGCGCACAGAGGGCACCATTGTAGCGTCTCAGTAGCCTTTAAAATTTCCTTCACGTTAATGTCTCAAGCGTGAATATGCGGAGTTGCAACACTCTGGCGACGGCCACTTGCTATAAGTCAACAAAACTATCAGACCGGTATGCAACCGCGTCCCACTCTGTCAACCACAATTCATAAGCGTTCTGATGCAAAAGCTCCCTGAGTCTGGCCAGGTTCTGCCGACTCATAATTCCCTTTGAAACACCGTGTTCGGAATGAATCAACGTCGGCTTTATTAAACTAAAATCAATTGCCGATACAATTTCAAAATCGTAACCCTCCGTATCGATCTGTAAAAGGTCAACTGAACTTAAATGATGGTCCCGAACCAGTTGATCCAATGATATACACAGCACTTTTTCACTAATAATTGCCCCGGGGTCTGTCTTGTCCGACTTGATTAGAAAATCGGTACGATTATATTTACAGGAGGGACAAGTAAAGTCAGCGCTCATATTTTCAATCATCATTGAGCACTATGCCTTCTCGATTCAATGAGCGGTAATGTTGCGTCTTGAAAGCCTTGTACCCTTCTATTCGGGCACAGATTCTGTCCCAGTTCGGGTTCATGGACTTATCGAATCGCTCGAGACTTTCCTCCTCTTCTTCCTGGTGATAGCAGTGCAAGCGTGCTTCATAGAGCGGGACACAATGTGCAACGGTTATCATCCTGTGCGCAAAATCAATGTCCTCGTAACCCCAATTGCCATCATAGGCCTCATCGAAGCAGCCTGCTTTTCGGGCGTCTTCTTTTCTGCAGGCAATGTTGCAGCCATGAAAGAAAGCCCAGGGTTGTTTTTGAGTAGAAAGGTTGCGCAGATAGGGGAATCTTCTGTCCTTGATCTGATCGTAGTTGGAGGTGCTTGCAACCTGTTCAGCTTGTTCCAGTTTATCTTCGGAGAGGGGCTCTATATCCGCCCTGCGAATGAATAGCCTTTCGGCGGTAATGATCACCGGCCCCCTGTCCTTTATAACCGCCAGCAATGATTGGAGATAGTGACTGGGGAGAATGATGTCTGAATCCAGAAACACCAGCCACTGGTATTTTGAAAGGCTGACACCAATGTTTCTGGCCCTGCTCATCGAGACCTGTGATTCAAGCCGGGGTTGTTTGACCAGGTAGAGATTCAGGCCGTCTCTATACTCCTGGTACAGGTCGTCAAGGTTGTCTTTGTCCGAATTGTTGTCAATCAACAGTGTTTCAAACGGAATAAGGCCCTGTTGCCAACTGAGGCCCTTCAGCGTATTACGCAGGGCTTCTATTCTGTTATGGCAGGGAATAATGAAGCTGAACATGATGATTGTCTCCCCTCATTCCAGCGGGAGAGCGGAAAGCTTCACGTTGGCGAGTTTCCTGAGCTTGGTGGCGAAGGCACACAGGCGGTCATAGTGCTGCAGATAGTAGGCACGTGCGTGGCGAGGCGGCGTGGAGAATCCCGAAGGAAAATCAACCTCAAGGATTCGGGCAGCCTTCTCAAGGCGGGCAACAATCTGGGAGGTGTCAATCGTGTGAAACCCCGGACACCGGAGCTTGTCACCGCTGGCCCAGCGTCGGGCAGCGAGCAACCGTGACCGGGTTGTGGGTGGCCGAAAACCCGCCTGTTGGAGCGGTTCCGCCCCGATCTCCCAGAGACCAGGATCCTGCAGGTGGAGGAGAAGATCAAAAACTTCAGGGCTCATCACTCTCACGCCCTTTCGCGCAGGTGTTTCCGGTGCATTTGTTGTCACCACAAGCCCAGGTAGATCGAGGGGGCCAGTCCCTGTATGCAGGACCGGTCGGAGAAGTGAGTGAGCGCGGGCGGTGAGGGTCAGACAGGCCTCGAAGGGATCGTCAGATGGTAAAGCAAACCGTGACGCTGTCTCCCGGCGGGTGGTGAGTGGCTCTGGCCAGCGTTGTTCGAGCACCCCCAGTGCGTTCGCGATCTCCAGGGCGAATTTGTGCAGGTTGCGGCGGTTCCGTTGAATTCGTGCGCGCTGGATATAGTACTCAAACCAGAAAACCAGGCGACGCCCGGTTTCTGTGACTGGAATCGCCTGAATGGGAATGGCAGGCGGCTCACCGTAGACAGTCATGGCATAGCGGCGATCAAGCGAGGCGCGGTAGGGGTCTGCTTCGGGAAATCCGGCAAAATCATCCGTGGTGTACACATGACACTCGCCAAGGCGGGGAAAGGCCAGTCGGGCAAGGGCATAGCGGGTGCGAAGCTTATCAATTGCGGCTCCAGAGCAGGGATCGGTGATGATGCTCAGATCCAGGTCGCTGAGGGGAAAGACAGCCTCTCCTGCGGCAACGCTGCGCCGAATGTAGATCGAGCGTACCATCGGTGTTCCGAGAAATGTCCGGCCAAGAATCCTGGCAGCTGTAGTGTAGATTGCACAAGAGAGCCTCACATGTTTGCCCCAAGAGGGTGAGCACGGGGCATGAAGCCCGGGCCAGGTACGGCCAGACCCGCAATCGTCGTACTCGTTTTACTACAAGGTTGGATCACCGCGCCAGGCAACGAATATCGTAGAAACGGGTATCTCAAAGGTATGGGAAGCATTCCCGCTATTTTACTAGCGCAGCGTATCGAATTGAACGTATATTTCGGTGTTAAGTATCGAGTTCGTCATACGACTGTCGGGACTGTATATTCCGATGCTTTTTGGTGATAATTGGACACATATAGTCTGCGAGATACGAAATTGGGAGCATGAGGTAATAGCGAATCTGGAAGCAATAACTACAGGTACTGATAATTCGGCTTGTTCGTTTAACGTTTACGGTTACAAGTTTACGATATCCGGGCCTGAGGGGGATGCGCTTTGTAGGTGTGACCAGCACCCGGGGGGTGATGTTGTCAGCCGTAGCGCCCTTCAATGTAATCGGCGGTTTCCTGATGCTTTGGTGTCAGGAACATCTCACCCGTCTCGCGATGTTCGATGACCTTGCCCATCAACATGAAAATACATTCTTCGCTGGCACGTCTGGCCTGTGCCATGTTGTGGGTCACGATCAGGATGGTGTACTCGCCGCGCAAATCCCACAACAACTCTTCCACAGCCTCAGTACCCTTGGGATCAAGAGCCGAGCAGGGTTCATCCATCAGCAGCACACTGGGTTTTACCGGCAAAAGGCGTGCGATGCACAGCTTCTGTTGTTCTTCCAGTGACAGGCCTGTAGCTTTATGATCAAGCTTATCCTTGACCTTGTCCCACAACAGCACCTTCTTCAATGCACTCTCAACAATCTCATCCCGTGCACTGCGGTCGGACCTTCCACCGCCGCTATGTATCTTGTGGCCGAATAAGACATTCTCCCGGATTGAAATTGGCAACGGGTTCGGACGCTGGAAAACCATGCCCACCTGCTTACGCACCTGCACCATTTCCACATCAGGACCGAAAATATTTTCGCCCATCACATCAACATCACCGGTAATTCTGACGTAATCCAGACGTTCATTGATGCGATTCATGGTACGCAGGAAGGTGCTTTTGCCACAACCGGACGGGCCGATCATCGAAGTAATCATGCCTTGTTTGATATCCAGATCGATATCAAATAATGCCTGAAAAGTGCCGTACCAGAGGTTTAGCTTGCGGGTACTGATGGCCAGATTGGTCATTAACCAAACCTCCCTTCAACGTAGTCGCGGGTTCGCTGATCACTCACCTCACCAGTAAATAAATCCTCGGTGATACCGACATCCAGACATTTCCCTTCGAGAAAAAATGCTGTGCGGTCCGCCAGGCGCCGGGCCTGTTGCACCAGGTTAGTCACCAGGATGATGGTCATTTCACTCTTTAATTCCTTCAGTACATCTTCAATTCGCATCGTGGTGACCGGGTCCACGGCAATGGAGAATTCATCCAGCATCAGCAGTTCAGGATCCTGCGACAAGGCGCGGGCAATGGTTAATCGTTGCTGTTGACCACCGGACAACATACTACCCAGCGAATTGAGCCGGTCCTTAACCTCATCCCAGAGTGCTGCCCTGGTCAGGCAGCGCTCGACGATCACATTGAGTTCAGCTTTGTCTTTCAAACCAGCCAAACGGGGTGCCAGCGCGACGTTGTCATATACCGATAACGGCAGACCCACCGGTAACGGAAATACAACACCGATACGGCGACGCAAACCATAGACATTGCGTACCTTGCTGATGTCATAACCACTAAAACAGATATTGCCTTCAACCCGCATCTCGGGGTTGAACAAATCCATGCGGTTAATTGCCTTCAGAAATGAAGTTTTGCCGGCATTGGCCGGGCCGATGATGCCAAAAATTTCATTTTCGCGAATATCAAAGGACACGCCTTCAAGGGCAGTCTCACTGCCATAATGGATCGACACGTTCTCTACACCAAGCTTAATCGGCATACCGGCATTGCCAGTTTCTGTCACTGCGCTCACCATTTCTTCTTACCTCGCAGGTACATGCGCAGAGCAATGGATACGCTGTTCATCAACAACACCAGGCAAATCAACACCAGCGCTACACCATAAGGTACCGCTTCGGGCATTTCCGGGACCTGTGTTGAGACCACAAACAGATGCAAGGACAAAGCCATGGTCTGATCGAAGACACCCTGGGGCAAAAATGGCAGGAAGAAAACCGCACCGGTAAACATGATCGGCGCCGTTTCGCCGGCGGTTCGCGATACTTCGAGGATCACACCGGTCAGAATACCGGTTACCGCATTGGGCAACACGATACGCCTGATCGTTTGCCAGCGTGTCGCACCCATATTCCAGCAAGCCTCGCGGAAGGCCATTGGCACTGCCTGCAAGGACTCACGGGTGGCCACAATCACCACCGGTAAGGTCATGATCGCCAACGTCAGGCTGGCCGCCAGGATACTGGTTCCAAAGCGAAAGAAAATCACGAAAGCGCCCAGGCCAAACAGGGCATGGACAATAGACGGTACGCCTGCGAGGTTGATAATGGCAAGATTGATCGCACGGGTGAACCAGTTGTCCGGTGCATACTCGCTCAGGTAAATTGCCGCAGCAACACCCAACGGCACCGATGCCAGCAAGGCCACAACTACCAGCAATATGGTTCCAAGCAAGGCCGGGAAGATGCCACCCGCTGTCATTCCATTGGTGGGGTTGGTAAACAGGAAATCTAATGACATCACCGGCGCGCCCTTGTAGATCAGCGTAGCCATGATCACGACAACCGGCATTATCAGGATTGCCGTCATTCCACCCAGCAGGGTACGGAATATTTTCTGTCTGCCGAGATTTTTCCGGTTGATCGGGGTTGCTGCAAACATGCTCATCAGCCCTTCCTCACGCCGCGGACAACCAGGTCTGCGACCAGGTTAATGATGAAAGTAATCACGAACAGCGATATACCAATCGTAAACAGCGCCTTGTAATGCTGTGAACCGACAGCTGTTTCACCCAGTTCAGCGGCGATCGTGGCCGTCAGAGCCCGCACGGAATCAAACACGCTGCCCGGAATGTTGATCGAATGGCCCGTGGCCATTAATACGGCCATGGTTTCACCGAACCCACGCCCGACTCCCAATAAGACTGCGCCCAGCAAGCCGTTTTTCGCAGCGGGTAAGACGACTTTATAAATCATCTGCCAACGGGTCGCGCCCATGGCCTCAGCGGCCTCACGGTATCGGTCCGGCACTGCCTTTAACGCATCTTCGGCAATAGATGTCATGATCGGGGCTGCCATTAAGCCGAGTATGATGCCGGCATTCAGAACATTCAGGCCAACCGGTACATCGAAAATATCAATAATCAGTGGGTTCATCATCGCAAGCCCGATGAAACCCCACACCACCGATGGAATTGCTGCCAGCAATTCAACCGTGATTTTAAGAAACTCACGGGTCTTGCCGGTGGCAAACTCTGCGATATAAATTGCCGTGCCCAAAGAAAAGGGGATCGCGATCAGCATGGCGAGACCGGTCACACTGGCTGTACCCGCAATCAGGGCCAATATTCCATAGGTAACCTTGTTCTCGGAAGTAGGTCGCCAGTTGGGTGAGAAAAAGAACTCCTTGAAGCTGAAGTCACCCACCAGGAAGCCCAGGCCCTCCTTGGTGATAAACACAAAAATTCCGATGATAAAGATAATGGCCGAGATGCCGCCGATAAATACCAGCGCCTGAACGGCCTTGTCTATATACCAGTCCCGGTTGAGCTGGTCGAAATCAGAAGACGCCGGAACGGGTGCTGAGCTTGGCTTGTTATTCATTACCTGTGACTCATCCGGCCTCAGAACCTGCCAGCAGTGTCATCAACTGCTGTATTTCCTCACGCAACATACGGTAATGCTGGTTTAGATCGGTTCCCTCAGGCAGTGTCCAGCTAAACGCCGAAGTGTGAAATGGCATGTTAGGTATGTAATCCTCCACCTTGCCATTGAGGCATACGATGACAATGAAATCAGCAAGGTCATGCTCCATCACCTCAAATTGCTCGGTCGTCAGATCCTCATCCGGCAGGCCCCTTTGCGTCAGGAATTCCTGCAATGCTGGCGAAACCGGCTCAGCCATCCCGGGGGTTGTTGACATAAAATAGCCACTCTGCGGAAAGTTCTTCCTGCCAATAGCGGTCGCCAGCTGCGCTGCACCTGCACCCGCCTTGTCGAGGAACAGGATCCGGTAGGTCTTGGGCATTTTGGCAATGCCCTTCACTGCGTAAACAGTCTGATCACAGATATTTTTTGCCTGGTCTGCAACCCGTTTAAGCAAGTTGAAGACGACAAAAATGGCCATCATGGTTGCGCCGTCCATGCGCTCATCTTCTGCAAACAGCACCTCGTAGACGCCATCCATCTTGCCTTCCACACGTTTGGCCATTTTCATCAGCGCAATTGCCATGTCTGCATTACCATCCCGGAATGATTTACGGGACTCCCTGAGAATGGAAATGGATTCGTCAAACATGGCATCGATCTGGCTGGAGAGCGTCCCGGGGAGAGGTGCAGACAGTTGCAGCGCTTCACGACAGATCGTCACCGCATAATCACCCACGCGTTCAAGTGCTACATTGACGCGGGAGGTTGATGCCAACTCCCGCAACGGCCCTGCTCCGGGCAGGTGACGGGCGATAAACATATGGCTCAGCCGGTCGCATTCCCGGGAGTCCCGGTTGATCGGTCCGTCATCCAGCACCGTTGTATAAGCCAGCTCACTATCGCGCAGGATCAACGTCTTTTTGGCATTAAACAGTGCCTTTTCGACGTCTTCACCAAGTTTCCACAGCCAGTTACGGATGTACTGCAGATCAGCTTCCATACGCTCTTCATAATGACTCATATTGACTTTCCTTCGAGGCGATCAGAAAATATTAAATATTATTCACAACTAACATCATTAACGGGCGCATAACCCTTGGCCTGAATGATGCACTGCCCGGCATCGCTCTTGATCCAGTTCAGGTACTCACCCACATAGCCGACCGGCTCACCACTGGTATACATGAACAATGGGCGGGCGATCGGATAGCTGCCATCACTGGCTGTCTCGACCGAAGGATCGGTGCATTCACCACCGGTCTGTTGTGAAATACAGGCCAGTTTGATGTGCTCTGTAGCATAGGCGAGACCGCTGTAACCGATTGCGCAAGGGGTGTTCTCGACCAGGTCGACGACGTCCTTGGAACCGTGCATATCACGGGTACCGAGACGGAAATCACCTTTACCGAGGATCGTTTTACGAAAATAAGCATAGGTACCCGAATTGTTTTGCCTGCTGATGACAACCAGGGTCTGATCCTTGCAACCAGGCACTTCTACGCCGAGGTCTGTCCACTTGGTGTAGCTGCCCCCGTCACCGTAGATTTGCGCAAGCTGTTCGATACTGAGAGACGTCATTGGATTGTCTGCATGCAGGTATACCGCCAATGCATCATAGCCGACAATATGCTGAACGGGGTCATGACCGCCATCTTTGGCTTGTTTTATTTCCTTGTCTTTCATTGCACGACTGGCATTTGCGATATCGACTGTGCCATTGATCAATGCAGCGATACCTGTTCCGGAACCACCGCCACTAACCGCCACAACCGTGTTTGGATCCACTGTCTGATAGGCTTCAGCCCAAGCCTGGGCGACATTGACCAACGTGTCGGAACCCTTGTTTTGAATAACCTGACGGTCTTGACCACCACCGCAAGCAGTCAGCATAGCCGACACGGTCACGGCGGCAATAACCAGCAACGTAGTACGCTTAAACATTAGAAATCTCCGTTTGGATGATAAGAAATCATCACAAGCTTACAGATCAATCATGACAGTTATATGACAGGTAGAAAGGATGCCATTAAAGAACTGAACGCCTCTTGACCGAGATCATTAAGTGGGCTGATACCCCATGATGCGCAACACTCTCAACAGGAATTCAGTACTCAATTGACGATCCATATTTCCATGCCGGCAAGCGGATTCACCAAACGTGACCGGCGCACCGGAATGATCGCCATCGGGATGCCAGATCAGTGCAGGTACCGGGTCGGCAGTGTGAAATCCCGAGTTACTGTTGGTTGTGTGATCTGCGGCAATAGCAATGATGGAGTCCGATTCAAGCAGTGGCTCCAGCGCCGTGTCCAGACGTTGTAAAAAGTCACGCTTGGCCAGTGGTTGGCGATCATGAGAGCAAATATCCGGGGCCTTTACGTGCAGAAAGACCATATCGTGGTCATCCAGGGCTGAAACTACAGCTGCAACCTTGGCGTGCAGATCAGTGCTCACAGTGGCGGTAAAGCGGGAATCAACAATCGCATCGAAACCAAAGATACGGCCAAGGCCTAACACTGTGTTACAGCCCGAAACCACCGCAGCCTCGATGCTCAAAGATTGCAAAACATTGTCCAGCTCAAACTGTGCTCCGGCACCACGCGTAATGATTCCATTGGCAGCAGGCTTGCCTTTGGCCTGCCTTGCTATGTTGATTGGGTGGTCGACAAGACGGCGATGCGCCTTGACGATAAAGCGATTGACTTTGGACGCTGTCAACTCAGCTTCCGGGCTCAATGGCAGGCATGTTTTCACAATTGCGGGCATCTTGCTGTCACCAGGGTCGGTATTGCTGATGGCGGCATGCAGGCCCGGGCCTGACAACACCAGAACAGCACGATGCTGGTCGGTGGGCACCAGCTTGGCACATATGCCATCGCCAAGATCAATTTCTGTCAGAACAGCCGCGAGTTCATCCGTTCCTGCAGTGATTCTGCCGGCCCTGCGATCTGTTATCAGGAACGTCCCATCCTGATTTTTGATGCTGGCAAAATTGGCGCGCATCGCAATATCACCTGCGGCCAGTACGGTTCCCGCACCCGAAGCTTCAACTGGTCCGCGACTCAAACGGTCGGCCTGCCCGGGCAACATGCCCATCAACATTCCTGTGCCCGAGTGCGTATTGGGTATCTCACCGGGGATAATTGGATCTACCAGTCCATACAAGCCGCCCTGTGCCAGGCGATCAAACAGCGGCGTGTGCGCGGCCTCGAGCGGGGTTTTTTCACCTAATTCAGGAACCGGCAAATCGCCGAGGCCATCAATGATGATCAGTGCGCATTTTCGCTGTGATTCGTTTGAATCAGTATCTTCTTCAGAATGGTTTGGCCGCTTCACGTGCTGCAATCAAGCTCGTATCAAGGTAACAATCTCTTGCCAGGCGGCCGTTTCCGCCTTTTGTTTGAGTTCCCCCACCACGGACCCAAAAACCTGCTCTACAGAACCGGAAAACTGCCTGGCCAGTTCCGCATTAACCTGCTGGATAATCTGCAATACGGCCATTTCTTTGTCTTCAGTGGTAATAATGGGAACACCACACCGGTCGGCCTCAGATAACAGGTATGACTGCAGGCTCCAAATCGACTCCAGGCTATCCAGATATCGTTGAGCCCGCCTCTGTGGCACTTCCACACCCCGACCACGCAGGCGTGATTTGAGTTTCTTTGATTTCAGAATCGCCAGCATGACATACACCCTGATGACATCCTCATCGCTTGTAGCGTACTCAAGCAGATCCGGATGTACGTGGACGCCTTCCAGGATGATAGGCACGCTTTCCTCCACCGCACGTTGCAACACTGCCTCACATGGCACCGCTAACAGTTCAGCCTGGCTACGATAACCCTCTGCGACCAACTGGTCCTTGTCCCGGTCCTCTACATCCTGAATCGGTAAGGTTTTCCATGCATTAAATGAGGATGTATGCAGCACCGGCAGCAAGCGTTTGGGGACCATCATCCGCATCACTTCCCGTAACATATCGGTGGACTGGATACGCACAATTTCCAGTAAATGTGCGATCTCTGTCGCGATGGTGCTCTTACCGGCGGCTACAGTGCCACCAATTAACAGGATTAAGGGCCTGCTGCCGCGCTGGAACTCCGACCATACAAGATAACGTTTTGCAGACTTCTTGCCAATTTCCTGACGCAAACACAGGTAGGTAATATATCCAAGCTCACAGGTTGAAATCGAGCTGATGCCAGTCGCAACCAACTGTGCATAAATCAACTCGGTGGTGTGTTCTGCTTTTTCCGCTTTCATCCCGGCGGATTGCAGATACCGCGCATGCCTGCCGCGTGAGAAAGCGCTGACGGTATCACTCAGACTGGTGACCAGTATTTTGGATGGTGCGGCTGAAGGAAAGCAATATTGATTCAATGCCTCCTTATCAACCCGGTTCTTCAACAACAAAGAGACACGTTCACGTAACTCCTCAGAAGTAATTTCCCTGGTACTTGCAAGTTCATCACGAACTGCAGTCGCCAGTGCGGATGCGTCGTCAAAAGAAAGACCGACGTCCAGCAGGCTGCGGATCAGTATCCCCCTTAAAAAGGGGACTTTTTCATTGTCTCTTGCATTGATGACGATAGTTTTCAATTGTCTTCCTGCCATGCTGGATAATGTAATTATCCGTGTTTTATTATGTATGAAACAAGTTGAGCGGAATACCTGTACGAATATGTTATCTTATCCTGCTCATAAAAAGGTAAAGCATGCATGTTCCAAACAGCAGAATTAGGCCAACAGGTATCCAAAACTGAGTACAAACAACGGGAACTGATCCTGCGCCAGGACCTGCTTGCCTTGCAACAGCGCTTGCGTAGCGAAGGAAACTTTCCGGTGATATTGGATTTTGCCGGTGTGCGCGGTGCCGGGAAAGGCACTTCCGCCAATTTGTTCAATAAGTGGATGGATGCGCGTTGGATCGTGACCGAAGCCTTCAGTGAACCTTCCGATGAAGAGGCAGAAAGGCCGGTGTTCTGGCGTTACTGGCGAACCCTGCCTCCCAGGGGCCAGATCGGGATTTACCTGAGCGGTCGCTATTCGACCCCACTGCTCAATTATGTCTATGGAAAATCCTCATCAGATCAATTCTGCCAGGAACTGGAGCGCATCAATAATTTTGAGAAAGCGCTGGCTGATGACGGTGCCATGGTGCTCAAATTCTGGATGCACATCAGCAGGGATGTCCAAAAAGATCGGCTTGAGCTACTGGAGAACGACCCACTGAAAAGCTGGCGTCTGTCACCGGAAGACTGGAAGCATTGGGAAATGAATGAACGTTTCATCGACGCGGCGGAGAAAATTATTTCACAGACCAATACCGGTCATGCTCCATGGGAAATAGTAGAAGGCGAGGATTTTTATTTTCGTAGCCTGCGGGTTGGCGAAATACTCAGGGAACGGCTTGAGCGTCACTTGATCAAAGAGAAATTCCGTCAAAAATATCTAGCTGAATTCCGAGCCAAGGTTCAGGAAGAGTCTGAATCGCCGGATGCTGACCATAGTAACAGACCGGGCCAGACTATCATGGACGGACTGGATTTAAGCCTGGCTATCAGTAAAAAAACATACCGTGATGAACTCGCTGTAGGTCAGGCCAGGCTGGCCACGCTGCACCAGCAGGCGGTGCAGAAAAAACTGTCCACGATCCTGGTGTTTGAAGGTCCGGATGCCGGCGGCAAAGGTGGAGCTATCCGTCAGATCACCCAGGCGCTGGATGCACGAAACTACAAGGTCTACCCCTTTGCCGCGCCAACGGATGTGGAACACGCATACCATTATCTATGGCGGTTCTGGAGTTGTATTCAACGCTCCGGCAGAATGACCATATTTGACCGCAGTTGGTACGGTCGCGTGCTGGTGGAACGAATAGAACAGTTTGCAGGTGATGATGAATGGCGCCGGGCCTTTGCTGAAATCAACGACTTTGAAGATCAGTTGCTTGGACATGGCATCGTGCTGCGCAAGTTCTGGCTTCACATCAGTAAAGACGAACAGCTGGTCCGCTTTAAAGCCCGTGAAGAAACACCACATAAACGCTGGAAACTTGTTGAGGAAGACTGGAGAAACCGGGAGAGATGGGATGAGTATGCGTTTGCGGCCCATAAAATGATTCAACGAACCTCGGTACAGAAATCACCGTGGGTCCTGGTTGAAAATGAGAACAAACGCTACGGTCGTATCAAAGTGCTCCAATCTGTCTGTGAAGCGCTGGAAGAGGCGCTGGATACAGACCCCCGGTAAACCTATCGCCGCGGGGACGCGGCTCCTACATGGTTTCCACTCCGCGGCGATTAAACCCCGATTAATTACACCGCCATTAAACCACCCATTTCATCAGCTCCCTGTAGGAGCCGCGTCCCCGCGGCGATCAAACCCCGACAATTACA
>Ga0164313_10001668_pt1 | contig 19651 bp, 12 predicted proteins | sample GuaBasSedimGuay4_FD_113735 | JGI IMG/M metagenome (GOLD analysis project Ga0164313, IMG submission 113735) | Subseafloor sediment microbial communities from Guaymas Basin, Gulf of California, Mexico - Guay4, Core 4569-4, 0-3 cm | ecosystem: Environmental > Aquatic > Marine > Hydrothermal vents... | reverse complement strand
TCGTCGCCGCCCAACGTCGGTCAGTCCCGCACTCTGCTTCTGCACACGCGCCTCGGTCGGGGAGAGTAGTCGTCGAGGACCGGCGAGGGCAAGGAATGAGAATCGCCCTCCCTCTTGAATCGAACGCCCCCGAGGCCCATCTATAGACCTGTGACGAAGCACCCACGGCTGCGTTTCGCGGTACTGATGCCGCTCCTCGTGCTCTCCGGGGCCCTCGGAGCCGCCCCCGCTAGGGCCCAGGAGTTGAATGACGCCCGGCGGATCGCGATTGCCGAGCGTCTCAGCCGGTCCACGGTGACCATCACCGTACGACGCCGGGGCATCGGTTCGGGCTTCGTGGTGGGGGCCGAGCGCTTCATCATCACCAACGGACACGTCGTCGAGGGGGCCGGCCGGCGCCCGGTCTCGGTCCACTTCCCCGGCGGGGAGGTCCTCGATGCCAACGTCTTGGTCATCGACGCCCGGACCGACCTCGCCGTTCTTCAAGTCGCGGGCCGCGCCCCGGCCCCTCCGATCGCCCTCGGGGACTCGAGCCGGGTCCGGGTGGGCCAGTCGGTCCTCGCCTACGGGAGCCCCCACGGCCTCAGCGGCACCCTGACCCAGGGGATCGTCAGCGCCCTCCGCGACAACCTCCGGGGCGTCGGGGACGGGCGCATCACCGGCCTCATCCAGACCGACGCACCGATCAACCCGGGCAACTCCGGCGGGCCCCTGGTGAACGCCCGGGGCGAAGTCATCGGGGTCAACACGTTGATCATCTCTCAGGCTGGGGGCAGCGAGGGCATCGGCTTCGCGGTGCCATCGAGGTTGGTCCGGAGGTTGATTCGGGACCTGCGGGACCGTCTGCAGAATCCCCGGGCCAGCGCGCCGCCGGTGCGAACGCCGGCCCCCGCAGCCGCCGCTTCAAACGCACCAGTGACCGCCGCACCGCTGCCGGTTTGGCTCGGCATCGAAGGGGATGCATTTTCGGGGTTCGGCATCCGGGGGATCCGCGTGCAGCGGGTGATCCCCGGTGGGCCTGCGGCGGCGGCGGGGATCCGCGGTGCCGAGGACCCGGCCCCGGCGGTCGTGCGCCGGATGAACGTGCCTTGGACCGGTTACGTAATCCTCGCCCTCGACGGACACCCGGTCCGCGGTTGGCCCGACATGATCCGCCTGCTCGGGGGGAAACGTCCCGGGGACCGGGCGACCCTCACCATCACGGTCCCCCAAGGCGGCATGGAGGGCAGCGCCGTGGTCGAACTGGGCGCGCCTCCAGCGTCGCCGTGAACCGAAAAGAGGCTATGCTGCGCGGCCAATGACCGCTGCGACTGAGTTCGAGGACCGGGACCACGCGATGGCGCACCTCGCGCACCTCATCGCGACGGCATCCGGGGCTCCCATCGACACGCCCCGTCTTGCCCTCGGGCCGGCCACCGAGGCTCTGGCCCTCGCCGGCGAGTTGCTCGGCCGGGATGACGGGGACGACCCCGACGAGGCCCGCCGGGCCTACCTCGAGGTCCAGCGAGCCAATGCGCTGCGCCTCGTCGGACGTGAACACGACGAGGAAGCCCAGCTGCTCTTCGAGGCGGTCCTCGCGCGGTCCACGGACGACCAACAGAACGCAGCGGCGCTCTTCGACCTCGGCCTCTTTCACAAATCCCGCGGGCGCTTCGCCGAGGCTTTCGACGCGTTCGCCCGCGCCCGGGACGCGGGGTTCGAAGGCAAGAACCTCTTCTTCAACCTCGCCGCCGCCGCCACGGCCCTCGGGCGCGGCGAGGCGGCCCGAGACGCCTGGGCGGCCCTCGGAATCGACCTCGAGGTCAACGCCGCGGGCATGCCCTACGGAGCGGTTCCCGGGCCGGTCGAAGTGCGTGTCCCGACCCGCGGAAGCGGCCACGGCGTAGCTCCGGTGGTCCCCGACGAGGCGCTGAGCTTCGAGGTCGTGTCGGTCGCCCCGATAAGCCCCTGCCACGGCGTGGTGCAGACGCCGACGCTCCGAGACGCCCCCGTCGACTACGGCGACGTCATCCTTTGGGACGGCACTCCAGTCGCCATGAAAGAGGTCGATGGACGCGCGGTTCCGCGTTTTCCGTTGCTCGAAATCTTGCGGCGGGGTGACGAGCGGCGCTTCCGCTTCGTGGCCCTCGAACAAGTCGCCGGTGACCTCGACGGCCTCGGCGCCGCGTTACCCGATGGCGCCGAGCTCTTCGCCCTCGAGGCCCGGGTGGAGGTCGTCTGTCCGCGGTGCGCCGCCGGGGATGCTTTCGTGAAACACGAGCACGGGACGCCGGAGCCCCACCGCATCATCTACGGCAAGCTCATCGCCGCGCCGGACCTCGGCCTCCCGTCGTTGAGTGACGCCCTCACCGAGGCCATGCGCGGCGCCGGCCGCGTCTCCCTCGCGGTGCCCGAGCTCTACGACGCCCTCGGGGACGCGAAGCGCGCGGGCCAAGAGCACCAAGCCTTCCGAGGCATCGAGCAGGTGGCGCTGCGCAAGGGCCTCGCCGGGACCCATTGATGCGCGACGCCGGACCGCTTCCGACCGAGCAGCATCGCTACGAAGACCTCCCGGAGCTTGCCCTCGCCGAGGTGCACTTTCGCCGAGAGCGCGTCTTCCTCGTGTTCGCCGGGCTCTTCCTCGGCACCCTGACGATGCTGAACATCCTGGGCATCACCCACTTCATCGACCTGTCCTTCGACTTCATGGGCGTGCACGTGCCGGTCCCCCTCGCGGTCGGCGTGCTTCCGTACCCGGTGACGTTCCTCTGCACGGACTTCATCAGCGAAATCTACGGCCGGCGCCGGGCAAACGAAGTCGTCTTGATGGGCCTCGTTCTCAACGCCTGGGTGGTCTTCATCGTGTGGCTCGGGGGCGTCCTGCCGACCGCGATCCCCCCGGGGGAGAGCGTCTTCATGCGGGTCCGGGAGCTAACCTTCGGGGCCGTCACAGCCTCGATGGTCGCCTACCTCGTCGCTCAGCTGGTGGACGTGCAGCTCTTCCACTTCTGGAAGCGGCTCACCAACGGACGCCACCTGTGGCTCAGAAACAACGGCTCGACCCTCGTCAGCCAGCTCGTCGACACCGTGGCCGTCATCCTCATCACCCATCACCTCGGGGCCCTGCCGATCGCGGCGGGCGAGCCCGTGGGGCCCCAGTTGGCTGCCTATATCGGCGCCGGCTACGTGTTCAAGATGGCCACCGCGCTCATCGATACGCTGCCGTTCTACGTCGGGGTGCACCATCTTTCCCGCTATTTACGCCTCGCCCCGGCCGGCCTCGTTGACGGTTCGTTGGCGCCCGAGTGAAGTCCCCGAAGGGGCGTGCTAAGTATTTTTCCATGTTCCGACAGGCAAAACTGGGCGTGGCCGTGGTGGCTGTGGCTCTCTCGGCATTCTCCCTAGTCGCATCGGCGACGGTCCTCGAAGAGGTTTCCCTCGAGGACATGGCCCTTCGGTCCGACGCCATCGTCCACGGTGTGGTCGTGAGTACGGGGACCCGCCTGGTGATGGACGATGAAGGGGCCGAGCCTCATACGTTGACCACCATCCGGGTGATCGAGTCGCTCAAGGGCGACCTCGGCTCGACGGTCATCGTCCGCGAGCGCGGCGGCGAGACCCAGGGGCGCGGAATGTGGATCGCCGGCACACCCCGGTACGCCGTCGGCGAAGAGGTCGTCGTCTTCCTCGAGCGCTGGACCACCCGCCCCAACGCCTTGCGCACCTTCGGTATGATCCAGGGCAAGTTCCGGGTGCGCCACACCCTCGGCGGTGGCCCGGCTTCGGTCGAGCGCGACCTCGACGGGGTGGGCTTCGCCCAGTGGGCCGACGACGGGACGATGAGCGTCGAACACCGGGAGGCCGGGCCGGCGGCGGCCCTCGATACCTTCCTCGCTTTCGTCGAAGGCGTAGTGCACGGAGGCGGCCGATGAAGGGCCTTCTTCTTCTCACCGTCATCGTCGCGGCATCAACCGTGCCCAACGTCGCAAGCGCCTGGAACTACATCGACTCGTCGGGGCCGCGCTGGTGCGGCGAAGCGGACTACGCCCTCCAGTCTCCGGGGTCCGCCGACATGGGCATCGGCACCACCGAGGCCGAGGTCCAGCGCGGCATGGACGACTGGTCGCGGGTCGCGTGCAGCGGGCTGCGCACCCGCTACACCGGCCAGACCAGCTCCTCGACCTCGACCCGCGACGACAACTCCGTCATCGGCTGGCTCGAGTCCAGCTGGGGTAGCAGCTCGAGCGCCATCGGCGTGACCATCCCCCAGTGGAGCTTTCGGCCCGGGGAGCGGCCCTGCATCGTCAACGCCGACATGGAGATGAACGGCGTCAACTACACGTGGATCACCGGCCCCGGGGACGGCCGCGGCACGGTCAACGCCTACTCCATCATTCTCCACGAGGGCGGCCACTTCATGGGCCTTGGCCACTCGAGCGTATCCGGCGCCACGATGGACCCCAGCTACAGCGGCGGCATCGACGCACTCACCGCCGACGACGAGGCCGGCATCTGCAACCTCTACCCGGGGACCGGGGTCGACTGCTCGACCGCTGGCTGCCCCGGCGGCTTCGAGTGCATCTCGGGGACCTGCGAGGCCATCCGGGGCGACGGCACGCTCTGCTCACCGTGCACCGAGAGCTCCGAGTGCGGCGGGCCCCAGGACCTCTGCATTCGCCTGCCAGACGGCAACAGCTACTGCACCACCGCCTGCAGCAGCCCAGCCGACTGCGGTGAGAACTCCTGCTTCGGCACGAGCGCCGGCGGCGGACAATGTGCCCCCGCCGACGCGACGGGCAACCCGACCTGCGCTGGCTTCATACCGACGGGCCCCGAGTGCACCACCAACGCCAACTGCGCGGCGACCGAACTCTGCGATGCCGGGGGGAGTTGCGTACCGCGCCCCGTCGACCTCGGCAATCTCGGCGACTCCTGCACCGCGGGGTCCGAATGCAACTCCGGCGAGTGCATCCCCTCTCCCGATGGGAGCTTCTGCTCCGACAACTGCGACTGGCTCGACCCCTCGAGCTGCGGCGCGGGCTACTACTGCGACGGCGAAGCCCTCGGCACCTGCGGGTCAGGGCGCTGCGTGCCCGGCAGCTCCGGGACCGGCGGCCTCGAAGCGGCCTGCGGCCAGGATACGGATTGCGACTCTCTCTACTGCGTCGACGGGGCCTGCGCCGAGCCCTGCACGCCCGGGGGCGTCGATGCCTGCGCGGAGGGCTACTCGTGCCTCCAGGGCACGCTGCCGCTGCCGTCCTGCGGATACTGCCAGAGGGCCGGGGCCGTCGGTGACGGCTGCGTGGAGAACAGGGACTGCGCGAGCGGTCAGTGCGCCGAGCGCGGTGACATCACCTTCTGTACGGCCTTCTGTGTGGATGAGATGGACTGCCCCGAGAGCTTCTCCTGCGCCCCCGCCGGGGACGTGAGCGTTTGCGCGCCGCCGGCGGACTACGTACCGCCGACCGGCATGACGCCCCCAGTCGCGCGCGATCGCGGCGGCTGCGGCTGCGACGTGCCCGGCGGTCAGCGCCGGGTGCCCTGGGCGCTCTTCCTCACCGTCCCAGCGTTGATCTGGCTGCGTCGCCGTCGTAAGGGATGACGTCGGGGCCGCGAGGCCCCATAGAGCGTCTTCCCTTTGACCGTCCCCACACCCAAGAGCCTCTTCGCCTACCTGAGGCCGCACCGGCGGTCCCTGGTATCGGGCGTGTTCTTGTTGCTGGTCACCAACGGCCTCGACAAGGCCATCCCGTGGCTGCTTCAGTACGCCGTCGACTCGCTCCGGGAAGGGCGCCTCGCCGACGTCGGGCGTTATGCCATCTGGGTCATCGCCATCGCGGCGGTGATGTGGTTCTTTCGGTCAGCGTCCCGGATCGTCATGTTCAATGTCGGTCGCGACGTCGAATACGAGCTGCGCAACGAGCTCCTCGGGCGGCTGCATCTGCTCGGCGGGGCGTTCTTTCGCCGCATGCCGACCGGCGACATCATGAGCCGGGCCACCAACGACCTCACTCAGGTTCGCCTGCTCACGGGCTTTGGGACCATGCACAGCGTCAACACGGTCTTCGCCTTCGGCGGGGCCCTCGCGCTGATGCTCACCATTTCGCCTACGCTAACCCTCTGGGCGCTCTCGCCGATGCCGATCTTCGTCGTCTCGACGCGGTGGTTCGCCAAACAGATGTACGGCCGGAGCCGGGACGCCCAGGAGGCCCTCGCCGCCCTCGCGGACCGTGCCCAGGAGAACCTCTCGGGGATCCGCCTGGTGCGCGCCTACGCCATCGAAGACCACGCCGAGAAGATTTTCGACGAGGCCAACGAGCGCGCTCTGCATCACAACATGCGCTTGGTCATCATCCGCGGGGTGATGTGGCCCGTGATGATGGCCCTGAGTTCCATCGGGACCCTGGTCGTCATCTGGGTCGGCGGCTCCATGGTCGTCAGAGATGAGCTCACCATCGGTCAGTTCGCGGCCTTCAACGCCTACCTCGCCCAGCTCATCTGGCCGACGATGGCCCTCGGTTTCATCCTCTCGGTGCTCCAGCGGGGCCGGGTGTCCTACAAGCGCGTGCGCGAGATCCTCGACGCCGAGCCCGAGATCGTGGAGGCCGCGGAGCCTCTGCCCGTGAGCGGCGAGGGGGCCGTCTCGATCCGGGGGCTGCGCTACGAATACGACGGTCGCGAGGTGCTCGCGGGCGTCGACGCGGAGGTGCCCGCCGGCGGCTCCCTCGCGGTGGTCGGGCGAACCGGGTCCGGCAAGTCCACCCTCGCGGCCCTGTTGCCACGCTTGCTGCCCACTCCCCCGGGGGCGGTGCATCTCGACGGGGCCGACGTGACCGAGGTGGAACTCGCTCCCCTGCGCAAGACGATCGGCTACGCCCAACAAGAGCCGTTCCTTTTCTCGTCGACCATCGCCCGCAACATCGCCTTCGCCCTCGACGACCCGGAGGACCCGAACACCGAAGAACAAGTCCGCCGGGCCGCCTCCGAGGCCGCCATCCTCGAAGAGATCGAGGGCCTGCCCGACGGCTTCGACACCGTCGTCGGCGAGCGCGGGGTCCAGCTCTCGGGCGGGCAGAAGCAACGCATCTCCCTTGCCCGGGCGCTCTTGAACGAGCCCGCGGTCCTGGTCCTCGACGACCCGCTCTCGGCGGTCGATGCGCGTACCGAGGCGACGATCCTCAGGGCCCTCGACCGGGCCGGGGAAGGGCGCACCCTGATCCTCGTCACCAACCGCATCGCCGCTGCCGCGCGCACGGACCAGGTCGTCGTCCTCGAGGGAGGCAAGGTGGTCGAGCGCGGCACCCACGCCGAGCTCAAGGCCGGTGACGGTCTCTACGCGCGCCTCGCCCAGCGTCAGGCCCTCGAAGAGGAGCTCTCCGGGCTATGAGCACCGAGGCGAGAGGAGCGGCCCCGCAGGGCGGGCTGATGGTCAGCGGCTTCCACGACGAAGCCGAGGTCGAGGACGACCAGGACATGCGCCTGCTCGGTCGCCTGCTGCCGTTCTTGAAGCCGCACGCGATGCTCCTGACCTTTGCGTTCTTGCTACTGCCGCTGACCGCCGTCGCCTCCCTCGTTCAACCCTACCTCGTCAAGCTGGCCATCGACGCGGCCCTCGTCGAGCGCAGCACCAGCGCGCTGCTGACCGTCGTCATCTACTTTGCCATCAGCTTGGTCGGGGAGTTCGTGACGCGCTTCGGCCAGGGCTACCTGATGCAGCTCGCTGGGCAGCGCACCATGGCCGACCTCCGGCGCACGGTCTTCCGCCACATGCAGGGGCTCCGGGTCGGGTACTACGACCGAACCCCCGTGGGCCGCGTCGTGACCCGCGTCACGAACGATGTCGACAGCTTGTCCGAGTTCTTTGCATCCGGGGCGGTCACCGCCGTCGGCGACGTACTCATGCTCGTGGGCATCGTGGCCTTCATGTTTTACCTCGACTGGGAGTTGGCCCTCCTGGCCCTCGCCGCGATACCGCCCCTCGGAGCTGTCATCGCCATGTTTCGTCGCTACGCGCGGCGGGCGTTTCGTGACATCCGCGCCCGCGTCGCCCAGCTCAACGCCTACCTCGCGGAGCAGGTCAGCGGCGTGGCCGTGGTCCAGGCCTTTGGCCGCGAAGCGCGCTGCCACGACGAATACCGATGGATCAACGCGGGGTACCGCGACGCAAACTATCGTGCGATCCGCTTCGACGCGCTGCTCTTCTCGGTCGTCGACTCGGTGGCGACGGCGTCGGTGGCCATCGTCCTCTGGTACGCGTCGACGCGGGCAGAGCTCGCCGACCCGACCGTCTCTGCAGCCTACATCGGCACCGTCGTCGCGTTTTATCAGTACATCCAGCGCTTCTTCGTGCCCATCCGGGACCTGTCGACGAAGTACACGCTCATCCAGCACTCCCTCGCCGCCGCCGAGCGGGTATTCGGCTTGCTCGATACCGTCGAGCCGGATGCGCCGGTGCGGCCCGCGGACCAACGCGACACGCCGCCGGAGGTCTCCCCGGAAGTGTGCGCGGCCTTCCGCAACGTGACCTTCGGCTACCGGGAAGGGCACCCCGTCCTTCACGATGTCTCCTTCGACGTGCGCCGCGGCGAGACCTTGGCCCTCGTGGGCGCCACCGGCTCGGGCAAGACGACGACCACCTCGTTGCTGCTGCGCCTCTACGATTACCAAGAGGGCCACGTGCTCCTCGACGGCGAGGACGTGCGCGACATCGAACGGCACGACCTACGCGGTCGCTTCGCCGTCGTGCAGCAGGACGTATTCCTCTTCTCGGGCACGGTCCTCGAAAACATCGCCCTCGCCGAAGAGGTCGACCGGGACCGAGCCCGAGACGCCCTCGAGCGGGTTGGCGCCCTCGGCATGCTCGACCAGCGGGAGGGCGGCCTCGACGCCAAGGTCGAAGAACGCGGCCAGAACTTCAGCGCCGGCGAGCGGCAGCTCATCGCCTTTGCCCGAGCCCTCTACCGCGACCCCCAGATCCTCATCCTCGACGAGACGACCGCCAACATCGACAGCGAGACCGAAGCCAAGCTTCAACACGCCGTGGCGGAGCTCGTCGAGGGGCGCACGTCCCTGGTCATCGCCCACCGTCTGTCGACGATCCGCAATGCCGATCGCATCTTGGTCTTCCACCAAGGCAAAATTGCGGAGCAGGGCACCCACGAAGAGCTCCTCGCGGCCCAGGGGATTTATGCCCGGTTGCACCGCCTACAGTTCGAAAACCCCGACGAAGAGGCCCCTGCGTCGCCTCCGGCGTGAGGTGAAGCGGGGGTATCCCCGTATGAGGATAGTTAAAATGAGTCCCCGGCGAGCTTGAGCCGACCAGCCCGAGGGCGTTATTCTTCGGCGCGAAAACCCGGGTTTCCCGTGGGTTTTCGCGAGCAAGGCGCGATGCCTCCCGTCGTTTACGGCAAATACCAACTTCTCGAACTTCTAGCCCGGGGGGGCATGGCGGAGGTCTTCAAGGCCAAGAGCCACGGCGTCGAGGGGTTCGAGAAGATCCTCGTCATCAAGCGGATCCTCCCGGACCTCAGCGAGAACCCCCAGTTCGTCGAGATGTTCATCAACGAGGCGAAGATTGCCGTCACGTTGAGCCACGCCAACGTCGTCCAGGTCTTCGACCTGGGCCGGGCCGACAACACGTACTTCATCGCGATGGAGTATGTCGCCGGCTTCGACCTGGCGACGGTCCTGAAGCAAGGCAAGAAGCACGGCCGACCGCTCCCGCCGGAGCTCGCCGTCTACATCATCAGCGAGATCGCCAAGGGCCTCGACTACGCCCACCGCCGCCGCGACGCGAGCATGCGGCCCCTCAACATCGTGCACCGCGACGTGTCGCCGCAGAACGTCCTGCTCAGCTTCGAGGGCGAGGTCAAGCTCACGGACTTCGGCATCGCCAAGGCCCGGACGACGGTCGACGACGGCGAGGAAGACGGGGTCCTGAAGGGCAAATACGCCTACATGTCCCCGGAACAGGCGAACGGCCGGGAGGTCGACTCCCGGACGGACATCTTCGCCCTCGGCATCTGCCTCTACGAAGCTCTCGCCGGCCACAGCCCCTTTGCCCACGAGTCGGCGTACGAGACCTTGAAGCTCGTCCGCGACGGCGAGTGCCCGCCGGTGGACGAGGTCGCCGACCAGGTCCCCGAGGAACTCTCTCAGATCGTCTCCCTGGCGATGAGCCCCGACCCCGACGAGCGGCACCCCAATGCGGGTCGACTCTACGAAGACCTGATTCAGTTCCTCTACTCGAGCGGCCGGCGGGTCGGCGCCCACGACCTGTCGCGGTACCTCGACGAGTTGCGCGAAGCGGGGGAGCGCAAGGACGTCGACGACTCGAACGAGATCATGGCGTCGTTCCACGTCGACGCGGCGGCGATCTCCCACGAAGGGCCGGACGCCACGCCCGCCGAGGCCCCGAGCAGCAAAGGCACCGGCGCCGGGAGTCGGCCCGGGAGTCGCCCACGGAAGGCGTCGGCGACCTTCGGAGCCGCAGAGCGCCGGGACGTCACCGGCCTCGCGGTGCTGATCGAGCCCCAGGACCAAACGCCCCCGAGCACCATTCACTCACTGCTGAAGCGCTTTGGGGGCACGATCACCGACGAGGCCAAAACCTCGGATGGCCGCTGGCTCATCGTGCTCTTCGGATCCGTCGACGCCGACGGACGCGACACCGAAGCGGCGACGCGATGTGCCCTGCGCATCTCCCGAGCGGCGGAGGCATCGCGCCAGGGAGCTGAATACGTCGGGCTCCGGGTCGGGGTTCACACCGGGCGCTTGCACGCGGACTCCGAGGGCGAGGTGTTGACCGACGAGGCCTATCACAAGCTCCTCGACAAGACCCGGGGCCTCGCTCGTCGGGGTGATCCGGGGCGCGTCATGCTCAGCCCCGCCGCGCACCGGTCCGTGCGTACGCTCTTCAACTTCGACGATGAGAGCCACGAGGGGGGCGCGGCCGTCGCCCTCGGCGAGAAGAGCATGGCGGAGGTGCACGGGAAGTTCGTGGGCCGCCGCAACGAACTACGCCGCATCGGCGAAATCCTCGCCTTCGCCAACCAAGGGCGCCGACGCATCATCGCCGTCGTCGGTGAGCCGGGGACGGGGAAGTCGCGGCTCATTTCCGAGACGGTGCGGCGCTTCCGTCTCGGTGGTCACGACGTCGGCATGCACATCGTGAACTTGACGCAGCAGGGGCGGGACGTGCCTCTGTCCGCCGTTCGCGAGATGCTCCAGGTCGTCCTCGGCATCGACGAGCTCGACCCGGCGCCGCTCATCCGCGACAAGGTGGCCCGACTCCGGGAGCTGGGCCTCGCGGCCGCCGAAATTCGTTCGGTCGGCATCGCCCTCGGCCTCGACCACGACGATACGGCGGCCGGGGCCGTGCCTGGGCGCCGTCCCCTCGTCGCCGGCATCGCCCGCATCGCGACGCGGTTGGCCGCGGACCGGCTCACGGTCTTCGCCTTCGACGGCGCCGAATACATGGACGAAGAGTCCCAGGGCCTCGTCACCCGCCTGCTGAGAGACTCCCCGGACAGCCGCCTCGGCGTGGTCATCGCCTACCGCCGGGGCCACGTGCACCCGTGGTCGGACCTGCCCGGGTACCACGAAATCGAAGTCGGGCCCCTCGCCGACGAAGACGTCATGCGCCTCGTCGGGGATCGCCTCGGGGCCGAAGAGGTGCCGATGGACCTCCTCCGAGACGTCAAAGCCAAGAGCGGCGGTAACCCCCTCTACCTCGAGGAGTACCTCGCGGCCCTCGAAGACGCCGGCGCGCTGGTGATCAAGGACGGGAAGATCCATTACCGCCACGACATCGCCGAGGTCGAGGTGCCGAAGACCCTTCGGGGCATGGTCGCGGCTCGGGTAGCGCGCCTCGGTCAGGTCGAGCGGCAGCTGCTGTCCGTGGCTGCCGTGGTCGGGCCGCGCTTCACCGCCGACATCCTCACCCGCGTCGCCGGGCTCACCTCGCGGGCCGTGTCCCGGTCCCTCAATGTGCTCGAGACCCGCACCATCGTCGTGCGCAAGGGGCCGAGCGAGTACGAGTTCACCCACGAGCTTCTCGGAGACGTGCTCCGGGACAGCCTCACCCTCGAGGGCAAAAAGCAGCTGCACTCGGCCGTCGCGTACGGGCTCGAGGAGCTCTATCCGGAGCGCACCGAGGAGCTCGCCGAGCGCCTTGCCCATCACTTCCGCCTCGGCGGTGACAAAGCCAAAGCTACCGACTACCTCATCCGCGCCGCCGACCGCCTCGAGACCGAACACTCCCTCGACGCTGCGATCGGCAACCTGACCAAGGCCATCGACCTCCTCGGTCAGACCCAATCGCCAGATCGGGATCGGGTCCTGAACCTCTACCGACGGGTCGGTGAGCTCGCGTTCCGGAGCCGCAACCTCGCCGAGGGCGCCGAACAGATGGCCGCGGCCCTCGATCTGGCCGAGGAGCTCGGCCGGGACGAGTTCGTGGCCCGCTTCGCGATGATGCGGGGCCGGCTCCTAGTGCATGCCAACGAGTTCGAGGAAGGGCGCAAGTGGCTCGAGCGCGCCCGAGATGTTGCCGGTCGGCTCAGCAACCGCGAGCTGCTCCGCGACGTCACCCTGGCCACCGCCGAGGGGTACAACAAGAACGGCCAGTACGTGAGCGCCAGCGGCCTCCTCGAAGAAGCCCTCGCGCTCTCCCGGGACACGGGAGACCTGAACGCGCAAATCCGGTGCCTCATCCCGCTGGCCCTGGCCATGGCGGCGGTCGGCGATGAGGACAAGGGCCGGGGGCACCTCGAGGAGGCTCGCCGCCTCGCGGGCATGCACCCCGACCGCTACACGGACATCGAGCTCATCAAGACCGAAGCCCTGATCGCCTTCTACCTGCGCCAGCATCAGGGGGTCGTCGATGCCTCGGCCAAGGCCCTCGAGCTCGCGAAGGAGTGGGGGTTCTGGTACGAGGCGGCGGTCAACGCCCACAACCTGGGCGAGGGCTACCTACGCCTCGGGGACTTCAAGCGAGCGTTTTCGAACCTCCGGTACAGCTACGAGCTCGCCAAGGAGCACGGCGCAACTCGCATCGAATTCATGAATCTTCGGGTCCTCGGATTCATCGATGCGGTGCGTTTCGAGTCTCCGGAGGGCCGGCGCCGAATGGTCGAGGCGACCGAATTCGCGAAGCGCCACGATTATCACTGGGACTACGTGCAGTCTCTCTACATGCTCGGGATCGCCGAAGCGCACCTCGATGACCCGGAATCTGCGCGCCAGCACCTCCGGGAGGCCATGCGTCTCGCGGCCGAACTCGGCGATTCCCGGAACCGGGTCGACGCCGAAACCGCCCTCCGGGCCTTGGATGCCGGCGATCCGCTCCCGATGCCGGGGTAGGCCGTGACCGATTGGTCCAGTGTAGGGCGAGCGCTTACCCTTTCCACGGGGCGTGCAGTCGGTGTAAAATCCGGACGCTGCTGCGGCCTCGGGTGGGGAGGCGGCACCAAGTGTTTTCATGCGCGTTCGTCATCTCGGGTCATTGGTCGTGTTGGTCGCTCTGGGCTTGCCGGTTTCCTCGGCCTACGCCCAGGTCCAGCTGTCGCCGGCGGAGCGCCAGGCGGCCGCCGAAGCCGCCTATGACCGCGGCACCCGGGCGTACCGCGGCGGGGACTACTCCCAGGCGGCGCAGTGGTGGGAGACCGCCAACGAGCTCGCTCCGGCGGCCGCGGCGGCGCTCCAGGCGGTTCGAGCGCATCAACGCGCCGGCAACTTTCTCCGCGCCGCGACCATGGTGCTCTTCGTTGGAGAGCAGTACGGCGAAGACCAGGTTCCGGCCCGCTTCCAGACGCCGGTAGAACGGGCCCGGGCCGAAGGGGTCGAGGTTCGCGTCTCGTGCGAGCAGTGTGAGGTCGAGGTCGACGGGGAGCGGGAGATCTTTCGTACTCTCTTCCTGAGCGCCAACGTTGAACACACGATCGTGGCCACCTTCGAGGAGGGGTCCACGGAGGATCGAATCACGGGGCAATCGGGCAACTCCCGCGACGTCGAACTCCTCCCCCCCGAACCGGAGCCCGAGCCCGTGGTGGCACCGCCGCCGGTGGTCGCCCCACCGCCAACGGCTCCAGCGCCCGAAGAGTCGTCGGGCATCTCCCCGGTTTTCTTCTGGACGGGCCTCGGCCTGACGGCTGCGACCGGTGGAGTGGCCATCTGGTCCTGGGTCGACACCTTGGACGCCGCCAACGACTACAACAACGATCCCACTCAGGAGAAGCTCGACAACGGCCGGGACCTCGAGCTGCGCACGACCATCCTCGTCGTGGCGACCGGCGTTATCGGTGCCGCGACCCTGACGACTCTATTCTTCACGGACTGGTCCGGCGACGAGCAGGACCCGTCGGCGGCCTCCCTGGATTACTTCGGCGTGGCACCCCTCGCCGAGGGCGGCGTCAGCGTCGGGGCCGGGGGCCGGTTCTGATGAACAGCCCCGCCAAAACGGGCAAGAAGGCCCGCAAAGACTGGCTCGTTGGCCAGCGGATCGACCGCTACCACATCCTCCAGCGCCTGGCCTCCGGGGGCATGGGGGCGGTCTACGTAGCCCGGGCTACCGCTAAGGGCGGCTTCGAGCGCCTGGTGGCCATCAAGGTGCTGCATCCTCACCTCGCCGACGAAGAAGAGTTCATCTCGATGCTCCTCGACGAGGCCCGCCTCGCCGCGCGCATCCGGCACCCGAACGTGGTGGCGACCCTCGATGTGTCGGACTGGGAAGACCTCCACTACCTCGTCATGGACTACGTCGAGGGAGACCACCTCGCGGCGCTGCTCACCCGCGCGTTCAAGACGAAGACGCGGCTCCCCCTGCGTCCGGCGCTACGGATCATCTACGAGGCCATCGCGGGGCTCACCGCTGCCCACGAGCTCACCGACGGCAGCGGAAACGCGCTCAACCTCGTGCATCGCGACGTGTCTCCGCAAAACATCCTCGTCGGCGTGGACGGTATCTCCCGACTCACGGACTTCGGCGTAGCCAAGGCCGAGTATCGGCTGTCTTCGACGCGCCAGGGGACCTTCAAGGGCAAGCTCGCCTACACGGCCCCGGAGACCGCGAGCCAGGCCCACGCAGAGCAGCGGTCGGACCTCTTCGCCATGGGCATCGTTCTCTGGGAGGTCCTGACCACCCATCGGCTCTTCAAGGCCGAGACCAACGTCGCGACCCTGAAGAAGCTCCTCGACGAGCCCATCCCGCCTCCGTCGAGCATCAGCGCCGACCTCGCACCCTTCGACGCGGTCTTGAAGAAGGCCCTCGCGCGGCCCCTCGACGAGCGCTTCCAGTCCGGGGCCGAGATGATGGAGGCCCTCGAGGAGGCGGCGACGGCGACCGTCGGCATGGGCACCAACCGCGAGGTCGCCGCCCTCGTTCGGGAGGTGGCCGCCACCAAGTTGGCGAAAGAGCAGGCCGCCATCCGTGAAGCGGTGGAGCGCCTCGGAGGGGAGGCCCCGAAGGCCTATTCGACCGGCCAGCATGGCGCCCTGGGCGCTAACGGGACCCCCAGCCAGCCGCCGACGATTGCCGCCAAGAGCGTCTCGGAGCTGATCAGCACCGGGGGGCCGGCGGAGCCGCCTCAGGTGACGAAGAAGAACACCCATCCGGCGGTGTGGATTTCCGTGGGGGTCCTCGCGGTGGCGGCGGCGGTCGGGGGGACGGTGGCCTTCATGAGCAACGGAGATGCCTCCTCCGTGGAGGCTCCGCCGGCTGAGGAGACGCCTGCGCCCGAAGAGGTCGTGGTCGAAGAAGTCGTGGTCGAAGAGGTCGTGGTCGAAGAGGTCGTCGAAGAGACGGCCGAAGAAGAGACGGCCGAAGTCGACGAGATCGAGGCGGCCGAGACGCCTGAGGCGCCGGAGATGCGCAGACGGTCGAACCGCGGCATGCGCCCCCGCATGCGCCGCGCCGCCGACGACGACGTGCTGTCGAATCCCTACCGCTCCAATTGATGTCTTCCATGCAGCCCGTCCTCGCCCTGTCCATGGCTATCGGGACCTTCTCGATGGCCGGCATGGGCTGCAAGGCCTTCGACGAGTCCCTCCTCGATGACGCGAGCGCTGAGTGCAATCCGCTGCACCCCGGGCCCCGGCCCAACGCTGGCGGGGACGGGGCCGAGCAGCTCTTTGCCCTCCGGGACGTCACCCTCGACCAGGGCATGGCCTGGCGAACCACGGGGTGGGATCTCGACGACATCTGCACCGATGCGCCGGAGTTCGAGACCGAGTGCCAGCCCCCATCGGCCGGCGACGAAATCGAGGTCGACGGAGTATCCGGGACCGACAACGTCGTCGCCCACGAGGTCATCCCCTTTGCCATCGTGTTGGGAATCGAAATCGATCCTCCCTTCCGGGCGCACATGGACCAGAGCCTCGGAGTGACCCTGCTTCGGGTTCGGGGCTACGATGGTTCGGGCAACGACGACCGGGTCGAGGTGACCTTCGCCCCAGCGGCCTTCGGTACGACGCCCCTCGCCGACGGGTCCGCACCGGCGCCCCCCACCGACGGGACCCTGCCGCCGCCCCCGGCCTGGGATGGGCAGGACTACTTCTGGGCCGACGAAGCGGCTTTCGTCGGCGGGGATCCGGAGTCCCCCATGATCCGCGATGACAACGCTTATGTCGTGGATGGCCTGCTGGTGGCTCGACCGACCGACCGGGCGTCGTTCTTCCTCACCGCCGAGGGGCGCACCCTCGAGGTGATCTTGTCCGGAGCGCTCCTGACGGGGCGCTTTGCGGCGGACGGACAGTCCCTCGAAGACGTGGTGCTGGCGGGGCGATGGGACCGCAACGACCTCGTGGCGACCCTCGGTGGCCTCGATATCTGCCCGGGGACGTCTCCCTACGACCGAATGCTGCGGCTCCTGGAGCTCCAGTCGGATATTCGGGTCACGGCTGGCTCGGGGGGTCCAACGGTGAGCTGTGACGCTCTCAGCGTCGCTATCGGATTTTCCGGGCAAGGTGCGCGCCTCGCGGGGCTCGCACCGGCGCTGCCTCGGCCGGTGAACTGCGAGTAGGGCGCCATCCCACATCGCCGAGTGGGTCTGGGGTTTGGTACGCTTCGAGGATGATGCGTCTCAACTCCCTTAGCTCCTCGTTCCTCCTGCTGTGCTCGATTGCTCTCATCGCCGCTGGTTGCGGCGACGACGGGGCCCCTCCCGCCGATGCGGGAGATGCGGGTGGCGACGCGGGGCCCGCCGAGTGCGGCAACATGGACCTCGAGGGCGACGAGATCTGCGACGACGGCAATACCGACGACGGCGACGGCTGCTCCGCCAACTGCGCGAGCCTCGAACGCTGCGGCAACGGCTACGTCGACACGCCCACCGGCGAGTTCTGCGATGACGGCAACTCGGTCAACGGAGACGGTTGCTCCGCCGACTGCACCAGCGACGAGAGCTGCGGCAACTCGGTCGTGGACCTCGGCGTGGGTGAGGTCTGCGACGACGGCAATACCGATGACGGCGACGGCTGCTCCGCCGACTGCATGACCGGGCCGACCTGCGGCGACGGCATCGCCAACGGCGGCGAACTCTGTGATGACGGCAATACGGATGGTGGCGACGGGTGCTCCGCGGATTGCTCGAGCGACGAGAGCTGCGGCAATACGGTCACCGACGCCGGCGAAGAGTGTGACGACGGCAATACGGATGCCGACGACGGGTGTTCGGCGACCTGCACCATCGAGCGTTGCGGAAACAGTCTGCTCGAAGGCACCGAAGCGTGTGACGACGGCAACGCCGTCGACGGCGACGGTTGCGAATCCGACTGCACGTTTACCTGCGAGGCCGCCGCCGACTGCGACGACGGCGCGGTCTGCAATGGCGCCGAGACGTGCAATGCGACCTCCCACCTCTGCGAGGCCGGAAGCGACGCTTCGGATGCAACGGATTGCGGCGGTGGTCAGGTGTGCCGGACCGGCCTTTGTGTCGACCCGGTTTGCGGAAACATGATCACCGAGGCCGCCGAGGCCTGTGACGATGGGAACAGCGTCAACGGCGATGGCTGTGACAACGACTGCGGCTTCTCCTGCACCATGGACACGGAGTGCAACGACGCGGAGGCGTGCACCGGCGTCGAGACCTGCGACGTCGGCAGCCACACCTGCAACGATCCCGCGGATCTCGCCGACGGCACCGACTGCGGCGGAGGCAACGTCTGCAACGGCGGGGCGTGCGTGGCGGCGTCGTGCGGAAACGGCATCACCGAGGGGGCCGAAGACTGCGACGACAATAACGCGACCAACGGCGATGGGTGTGACAACGACTGCACCTTCTCGTGCACCGCGGCCGCGGATTGCGACGACGGGGACCTCTGCAACGGGGCCGAGACCTGCAACACCACGAGCCACCAATGCCAGGCGGGCAGCGCCGCCTCGGACGGGGCTGTCTGCGACCGCGACATGATGGCGGGGACCCGGGACATCTGCCTCTCGGCCATCTGCTCCGCGAGCACTTGCGGGGATGCCTTCATCGACACCGGCGCAGGCGAAGACTGCGAAGACGGCAACGTGACGCCCGGCGATGGCTGCGAAAACGACTGCACCTTCACCTGCTCCGCCGCCGCGGACTGCGACGACGGGGACGTGTGCAACGGGGCTGAGACCTGCACCGGCGCCAACATCTGCGCCGCTGGCTCAGATGCAACGGATGGCACGCTCTGCGACCGCGACATGATGGCGGGCACCCGAGACCTCTGCATCATGGGCAGTTGCCTTCTCACGGCCTGCGGTGACGGCTTCCTCGACACCGCGGCGACGCCGGCCGAGGTCTGTGACGACGGCAACCTCACCGCCGGTGACGGCTGCGAGCCGGACTGCACCATCACCAGCACCGGGACGGGCCCCACGGCGTTCCGGGTCGTCTCCCTCGACCTCATGCATCCGCACCTCTATGCGGATATCTTCTTCAGGTGTCGGGACATCACGGACACTGTTCTCATCGGCTCGTCCGTGAACGAGAGCCTTCAGGAGAGCGTGGACGACTACACGCTCAACTACATCACGGTCCACCGGCCTCTCGACATCGCCGTGGCGACCAATCCGCTCGATTTCATCGAGGGCACCTGCACGGCGGGAGCCATGATGGGCGACCCACCCATCTGCCAGGAGGGCGCCATGGGGACCACCGTGTCTTACGTCGGCACCAACAGCCCGGCCGGCATGACCTGCTACACCCCGGACCCGTCGCTCTACAACTACTCGGCACCAAACACCGCGTCGGGGCCGTGCTTCCTGACGGACCAGCATGACTTCCTGATCAACGTCAGCGGCGTTTTGATCCCGCTCCAGGATGCACGGGTCGCGGCGACCTACGCCGGCGGCGTGCCGCCCACCCAGTTGGTCAGCGGCGTCATCGTCGGCTTCCTCAGCGAGGCTGACGCCAGGGCCGCCATCATCCCCGACTCGGTCTCGGCCATCGGCGGCGACACCCTCTACGAGCACCTCGCCGACGGCGAGGCAGGGGGCTCATCCTGCTCGTCACGGGACGACTCGGCCATGTACATGGGCCAGAACGGCTTCTGGTTCTTCCTGAACTTCACATCCGAGGTAGCCGACTGGCGCGGCCTCTAACGGCAATCGCGCCCACTCACGCCATTCGCCTCCGGTCCCAATCCCGGCTCCGGTCGACTGGCGTCGCCCTTTCGCCTTCTTGGGACCGGCTTACGTCCT
>Ga0164313_10001667_pt1 | contig 19693 bp, 26 predicted proteins | sample GuaBasSedimGuay4_FD_113735 | JGI IMG/M metagenome (GOLD analysis project Ga0164313, IMG submission 113735) | Subseafloor sediment microbial communities from Guaymas Basin, Gulf of California, Mexico - Guay4, Core 4569-4, 0-3 cm | ecosystem: Environmental > Aquatic > Marine > Hydrothermal vents... | reverse complement strand
TGAAGTCCGTTTCCGCACTCAGGTTTTGGATCCCAATCTGGACACGATACTTCGCCTTTTTCAGGCCATTGGAAATCGTTATGGCTTTTTAGATTGGCGTCGCAAGTTCTTAGAACATAAGCCCTTTTAGTCGTCATTTTGTCTTCCCTCTATTAACTCTAATGCTTTTTCTGGTACTTCAAAGCAATAATAAACTGTTTGATCAAAAGCACTACAGACATGAACACTAAACAGATCTTCTAGTTCCTCTTCGTTCTTGCAGTTTTTGATTTCCCAATCGTTAATTTCAACAGTATGTTTTGCTACTTCTTCACGGTTGGTTCCATCATCTACTGTCCATTCTATTAACATTCTTTTCCTTTCTCTAAGATTAGATCTGTGAGTTCTTTCTCTGTGTCCGAAAGCAAGTTCTCTATACTGTCAGCTTGAACTCCAAGTGCTTTTTTGTAAAGCTGTGTCTTTATTTTTAAGCTGCTAAAGTCATCAAGTCTTTTTTCTAAGGTACTCTTCCTTGTGTTTTTAGCAAAGCCTTTAATCTCTAGTTTTAATTCTCCTAGTTGATTTGTTAAACTATCTTTCGCGATCTTTTTAAAAGAACTGGCTACTTCTTCCGTTTCGAAGACAGGAATAACTAATGGGTCACATCCTATCTCTTTCATAAAGCTTTTCCAGCTTTGTATTTTTCCTGAGAAGTCAGAAAGAACAAACCACAATCCTCCATGACTAAGTATTCTCATACCTGCCCATTCTTTGAATGCGTTTTGAAAGGCACTTCTTATGTCGTCAAAGGTATAGACTCCCACAAGCTCTAAGTATCGCTTAGTGATCTCTTGGACTACCTCGTTGTTCAGGTTCGTTGTAACTAACAGTTCGCTAGGAGAAGAGACCCATGTTTCTTGTTTTTTTAAACCTATCTTTACGTCTGTTTGAAACTGAGCTTCTTTTGCTATCAGTTCTCCCCCTGCTCCCTGGGTTACCTGGGAAAGGTCTATCACATCAGAACGAACGATAGCATGACCAACATGCTTCTCGTCGTCAACAAGTCTCACTGCTGTGTGTCTTCTATTGTCATGAGCGCCTTTGCATGTTGCTTTTCTCACGGCGCGGCGATAAGCAGAAGTTGTATTTAAATTTGGAAAGACAAAGTCTTCTTCTAGTCCATAGTTCTTAGCTAGCTGTTTAGCTTCGAGACAAGAGACCTTTAGATCTCTCATGGACCAGCCTACTAGATCTCCTAAGTGTTTTCCTGCTTGGTTGCCTATTGCTAAGTTTAAATCTTGACTATTCAATTTCTATATCCTTTCGAAAATACTTTTTATTTCTTTGTCGTCCGTCAGATCTTTAATAGAAACAATTAAATCTGAGAACTGTGTGTTAACAGATTCTCTAGTGGTTCCTCCTATAAGAATAGACATAGTTCTGAACTCTAGAAGTCTTTTATGTTCTTGATAATTTTTTATCCATAAAGAGTCTACCCTTGCTTGTCCATCTGTAACCATAACTATATCTGCTTGTTTAAATTCTTTTTCTTCTTGAATAAGGAAAACAGCCTTCATTAATGGTTCTTGAAAATCAGTTCCTCCACCAGCTTGTGTCTTTAGTAGTTTTACTAGTAGCTCTTGGTTTGCTTTGCTGTCTTTACTAAAAACATACTCATTAGAAACTGTTTTGTTAAAAGTTAAAACTATAAAAGATCTTTTTTGTTTAAAAGCAATAGAACCAATAGCGAGAGTTACGGAAAGAGCCCACTCTATACGTTCTACGGCCATACTTCCAGAATTATCTAGCAATACTATAATTGGTCCTTTATTCAAGACAGGTTGCTCTGTAATGTCATATTCAAGTAAAGACTTTTCATGATACTTGGACATAAATAGAAGTTCTGTTTCTGGATCTGCAAGATTCATAAGTTCCGAAGGAAGCATTCTTGAAATATTATCTCCTGAAGAGATGTCTGTTATTTCGTTTGTTCCTTTCTTTGCCTTCTCTCTTTGGGAATAAGAAGCAAGACGCTCCATTCTTCCTAAGAGATCTATAATATGTCTAAACCTATAGCTGTTAGTTAGTTTGCCTAGTAGTTCTTTATTAAGTTGTTGTTTTCCTGTTTGCTTTTCGCCAGAAAAAGAATTCATTAAATCTTGTGCAGAATCAAGAACGTTTAATTGTTCCTCTGTCTTTGTAAAGGCTGTTCTAATTGCACTTCTTACCTTAGTTTTATCTATTTTATCAGTTAAGTTTTGATCTGTTTCTTTTATCTCTTTAATCTCTTTTTCTATCTTATCTATTTGTTTTTGGATTTCTTCTTTTGTTTCCTTCTTTTCTGAAGACTCCTTTATCTTTTCAAGTATCTCTTTGTCTTCTTCTTTTGATCCAAGATCTTTTACTTGTTCTTTTGTATCTATCAGTTTATTCTCTAAAATTGTTTTTAACATAGCTGTAGCAGCACAGCCTGCCCACCAGTCTTTTCCTTTACAACGAGCCTTTAGTCTTTGGAATTCTGGAAGACTTCCTATTTCAGAATGAAGAAACTCTGCCCATTTAGCCCCTTCAACAGGTGTGTCTAGTTTTCTTTCTTTATAAGAGTACATCCTGTGAAACATTTCTTCAGCGAAACAATTAAAAGCTTCGTGTTTCTTTGTTCCCTCCCATTCAATCTCAGAAGCAGTAGTCTCTATCTCCTTAAATTCTTTCCAAAGAAATTTTTCGAACTTATGAACATCGTAGACTAAGTTCCTATCTGGCTGTTGCAACGCTTGGTTCCTTGATTCTAATCTTGAGGGCAGAGCCTCTCTTTTCCAAAAGGAAGGCTCAGTTCCAGTCCAACTGGCTGTGTAGTTCTCGGGTTCTACTATAGGAGACACTGTTGTTGCCACTAGGTACCGCTCATTGTTGTTGTAACAGTTAGGGTTTCTATCGTTGATTTATCTATCTCGATAATGTTAAGTAGCTTTTTCTTTTTAGGTGAATCTTTTAGCGTCTCTGCTTTTGACTGAAGAAGATTAATATTCTTCATTGTTTGGACGAAGATATCAATAACGGAATGTAAACCCTTGGCTACGACTTCTTCTTTTATGTTTAAAGACTTAACAGGAGCCATGATTTCCACCAATTGATCTTCAAGCTCTTTTATCCTAGACTCAAAAGGATCTATTGTCTTCTCAATTAAAGAAACAACGATGTGACGGTCTTTATGTTCGTGCCACAAGCAACTAGATAAGATAGCGAAGTCTTCTCTAAGAACAGTGTCTCTTCCTTTTAGTTGCGCAGCAGCAGTTACTAACTTAACAACAGAAACCCATTTACGATCACTAAAGATAAAGTTTTCTTTCTTTAGAACTCCTTTTATTTCTAGCAAAAGTTCTTCTATATCAGTGGGCCATTTGACTTCCTGTTGCTGTATGGCTTCGATATCCTCTTCTGTAAGTTTAGTCTCCACTTTAATATCTTCCAGCCGAAGTAGAGCAGAAAAAGAACTGTCATCATTAATGTAATCCACCCAATACTTGAGCATAAAACGATCATAAAGAGCAGAAAGAGAGTTATCTTGAGGGTACTCATTACTGGCACCGACGAGCATTCGTAAGGGGATTCTTTGTTTCTTCGTGCCATTAAAAAAGATCCTTTCGTTAACAGCTGTAAGCAAGGAGTTAAGGATGCTACTGTTTGCTTTCCAGATCTCGTCTAGGAATACAAACTTAGCTTCAGGGAGCTTGTTTCTTGTAACTCTTTCGTATCTGTCTTCTTTCAGTCCTTTAAGAGAGACAGGCCCAAATAATTCTTCTGGTACAGTGAACTTAGTTAGGAGATATTCAAAATGAGAACCATCGTCAATAAATTCTGCAAACTTATTAACCAACATACTCTTTGCTGTTCCTGGCGGACCAAGCAAAAGCATATTTTGTTTTGAGATGAGAGACAAGAAGAGACCTTCGACCGCATCGTCTCTCTCTATAAAGTAACCTTGAAGACTGTCTTTAATGTCGTTAAGTTTTTTAAGAGCTGCTTTGGCTGTCGTCAAGTTGTTTCTCCTTCCTGTTTCTAACTACTTTTTTGTATGCTTGTTCTAAAGTTCCAAATACATTTTTGTCAGACTCCATAAGTTTCAGAAGACCTACACTTGTTTTAAAGTTAGTCACATAAGAGACATCCATTCCGCCTTTGTTAATTGAGATATCAATAGAGACTATAATATAAGGTCCTTGTATGATGTACTGATCTGGTTTTGTTGTTGTCTTGACTACCCAAAGTTCATCGTCTCTTTTGAATTTAGTTTCAATTTCCATTCTTTTTCTTCCTTTCGCGCGTCAAAAAATTATCTAACTTAACAATCATAAATATGAATAAGAACACAAACCAAATAATTGAGAATATAATTTTATCTAAAATAGACATTTCTTTTAACATCTTTTTCAGTAAGTCTTTTCTATTATTTTTTATACATAGCTTCAATAAGAGTAGACCGCATAAAAAATACAGAAGAGCCATAGCTAAGATAGTCAACGTCTTTAACCTTTCGTTTTGTGTCGCGGGTTATACTTTTGTGGGTTCTTCTTCTGCGGCGGCGGAGGGTTCTTCTTCAACTGTAGTCTCTTCAATTTCTTCTTCTTTCTTTTCTAAAGGTTCAACCAAACCTCTATCTTCTAATACTTGTTGACGAATCTTTATAAATTCTTCTGGGTGCTCAGAGAAATAAGCAACAACATTATCAAGGCCCTGTCCTATTTTGTGTCCTTGATACGAGTACCAAGAACCTGCTTTTTGAATAACGTTATCTTTAACAGCTTCTGATAGTAAGTCTTTTTCTTTATTGATTCCTTTACCAAATATAATCTCAAATTCTGCTATCTTTTTTGGTGCAGCCATCTTGTTTTTGACAACAACAACCTTTGTTTGATTCCCAAGAACGTCATCTTTCTTTCCTACATCTCCTGTCCTACTTACTCTTAGTCTGACCGAAGAATAAAAGGCTAAAGCATTTCCTCCAGACGTAACCTCCGGCGAGTTATGAACAACAATACCATTTTTTATCCCTCCAACCATATAATTATGATTTCCTTCGACTGTAATGTCAAATTTACGTTTGTTTCTCATTTGTCTAAGTGAAGCTTCTCGTATTTCTTTAATAGAAACTTCTTGAGTTTTAAAAACTTCAGAATTAGATAAGACAAAATCTTTATATTGTCCTTGAAATTTCTCAGGAAGCTTGTATTGCATACAGCTTGGAACATAGCTTGCGATTTCATTAGCTAAGAGATCTGTTGCTTTAGTTAAAAAATGAACACATCCATCTGTCAATGTATATTCACAGTCAAAACCAAGTAGTTTTAATTTAGAAGTAATTTCCTCTAGTTTAATTTGATTACCTTTAAATCTTTTTACGGAAATATTATATCTGCGATGTCCATTGTTTGTGTCAAAGTGACCATCATCCATAATCCACAGGGCCATTCCTAGTGAAGAATATCTTTCAAGAAAAAACATAGGATCTCGTGTTCCTATGTCTCTTTTTGCTTTTGCCAACTCATAACTATACTTTGTTTGGTACTGAAGTCCTCTGCTTATTTCTTTTTTTGTTACCGAAAAGAATGGAGCAAGTTTGTTAAGTTTCCAGTTAATATATTCTATATTTTGGTTGTCTTGTAATCTTAAACAAGCAGAGTTATAGCTGACAGGAGAAAGGTGACTGTCTCCTATTAGGATTGCATTCATAAAGTCACCAAAAGAACCATTTATCGTTTCTTTATATTTTGAAATTAACTTGTCTTCATAAGAAAGATTACTTGCTTTTTTCCAACCTAAAGATGTAAGTATTTTGTGGTCTGGAGTACAACAGAATCCATAACGACCTCCACCTTCGATAGACTCTGTTTTGATATGTATAAAATCTGATCTTTCCGAGACTTTCCCATTGTCATGCCAGTTTGTAATAGGTTTTGTTTCTATTCTCTTTGTATCAGCGTTGATACAATATACTTCTCCCTTTATTTGTTTGTCAACTACTTCTCCAATAGGTAGGCTCCTGCCGTCTTTAAAGTTAAGAAGAGTATCATAATGAAAACAACCGAACATTACACCGATTTTCATTCGGAGTTGGTTTGTAAATATCAATGTACAATTAGCACTATTTAATGTGCCCGCTAACATTCTTAGAGCTTTAGACATCATTCTAGCTTGGACACCAATAGAATGATCTTCCATCTCTCCTTCTAGTTCTGCTTTAGGAACTAAAGCAGCAACAGAATCAACTATAATAAGATCTACTTCCCCAGATCTGGCTAGCATGTTAGCTGTATTTAATGCTTCTTCTCCACAAAAAGGCTGAATGATAATCAGCTCTTCTAGGTCTACTCCAAGTGAAACCGCATAAACAACATCTAAAGCGGCTTCTGCATCTATAAAAGCCGCTCTTCCTCCTTGTTTTTGACACTCAACAACAGCATGAAGACACATACTACTTTTTCCAGCGCTAGCAGGACCGAAAACTTCGATTACTCTTCCTTTAGGGTACCCTCCAATGCCTAGCGCAGTGTCTAAAGCAATTGAACCAGTTGAAATAGCGTTCTCTCTATCTGGCATGGTCTCTTCTGTATAGACCATAGCTGTTCCTTTGCCAAACTTTTTATTAATAGCATCTAGAACTATACTTAATCCTTCTTTTGTTTCTTCTTCCATATCTATCTCCTATTTAATATCGGCTATCTGTTTTGTAATTAATTTCAACGTCTTTATGTCTTGTTTTGTCTGTTTGACACACTGTTCACAATCACAAGCAGGAGGTTCGTGTTCAGATACATGGTTAAAGTTAGGATTCCCGTCCATGCATAAAACAACTTCAATTACTTCTCTATTACTCACAGGACCATCTTCGATGTAGACGAAGTCTGTTCTGTCATCAGTTGCTCCATAGACACGGTTTCCAGTATTTAGACAGCACGTACTTGTATCTAAGCTGATTGTAAGTTCAGCATCAGGTTGTTCTAGTAATAACTTTGCTAGTTCATGAGTTTTCAATTTAGACCGTTCTCTTTTTGCTTTTCCACAAAGCGAATCAAACGCATTAGGTACCAGGCACTTTTAAAGAGGTCTTTGATTCCTCCCTTTTCCTTCCATCTAGAAATGTATTTAACCACATTTGCTTCATGAGGACCTAGTTGTTGGGCCTCTATATAGTCTATAGGTTCGATAGGTATTTGTTTGTTACAATAAGGACAGTCTATATGTCCTGCTTTATAATGGTTGTCCTCGTTTCCAGGAGAAAAAGTTTTGTCTTCTAGATCCATGAGAAACCTTAAAGCTTCTTCTGATTTAGAGAGTTCTTTTGTTTCTTTTTCGCCCGGAGAAGGAGAAGAAAGAGAAGGCAACTCTGATTCCTCATCTTCTCTACTAAGAGCAAGAGGACAAATCTCTTCTATTAAAAACGATTGCTCAGTATACTTGGAGAACTTATGAGAATTAGTACACTTTACAAGGAACTTAGTATCCTCTTCGTAAGGATGATTATCTAGGACAATAGGAACTAATCTTAAAGGATGAGTGTCTATAAATTGAATAGCGTCTCCATCTTTTAGTTCTGTATTATATTTTTCTTTCCATTCTTTATAAGTCAAGATTCTTTCTCTTTCTTTTTAGCGGCAGCTCTTCTTACTCTAAGATTGCCTTTGTTTATGTCTTTCTTCTCTACTTTTAACTCATCAATAGTATAGGTTGTAAGAGAGAAGAAAGGTATTTTAATCTTGTCTTTTGTTTCTATGATGTTAATCTTCTTAGTAACTTTTGCTTTCTTTTTAACCGCTCTAGTTTCTTTTATCTTTTTGATGGCGGCTTCGATATAAACATTGGCACCTTCTCTAAAGTTCCCCATGTCTTCTATGTCCCAAATATCTAGCAGTTCCTTAAGATTAATAGTTTTTAATTCTTTAGTCTCTACAATATCGTACTCTATATTTTTTAGAGACACAGTCTGCTTGCAGTGAGGACACATTAATAAGCTACTAGAAGCTGTGCTCATTTTTGTTGTCCAAAACTTCTTACATTTCGAGCAGCTTATATTTACATGGTAATCACTTACTGGAATTCTATATTCGTCGTCGTATAAGAACGCGCGCGCCGTAGAAAGAAGTTCTTCCTCTTCTTTGGACAGAACTCTATTGTCTGTTGCTTCTGTAAACAAAGCAACATCGTCTAACGCTCTATGGATCACTCTCATCCAAAGATCTACTTCGCTAGCTTTATGCATGAGAGAGTTACGAGAGCTTAATTGAGCTTCTCTGTATTCTTTATCTACTTTCGTATATTCTGGTCTGGAAGACATCGCTTTACTACTCCTTTCTCAAACTCTTCTCTGCTTTTCATTTCTTCTAGAATCTCGATGATTAAACTTTCTTGTGATCCTTTGCCTAGTAGAGCTATTGCTTTTTCTAGTCTTTCTACTCGTTGAAGAAGAATAGGAACAATGTCTCTATTTAAACGTTCGATAGAAGGCACATTAACTCTCTTTCTGTGAAAAAAGTTTTAAAACTTGAGATCTGAGCTTTTTCCTAATTTGAAAAATAGCCACAAAAATTTTTAACCATTTTAGAGGTCTATATAGAAAAAATCGTATCTAGATAGAATTAAGCTGTGTATAAAACTCTGTCTGTTCTTCAAAGTGCTTTATTGCTATCTTTTCTTGCTCTTTCTCCAAAGGCAACACATAAAGCTCATGCATTAGTTCTGTTAGTTTGTTAGGAGCGTTAACAGAGCCATCAAGAATACCTTTTTCTAAAGCAATACTTGCTGCCTCTTTTATGTATGTTTCATGAGGTTCTAGTCCTAACTTTGCTCCTTTGAAGACTTCAATAGGAACAGTCTGTCTAACAAAATCTATAGCCATAGAACGTTTAAAGCCTAAAATTCCTTTTACAGTACGAAAACAATATTCTTCGTCTTCTCGCCGAAAAGCAAAAGTAAAACCTTCTAAAAGACAATCGGTTGAATAGCAACAAGAAATATGAGAGCTTAGCTCAAAAAAGTAAAACGAATCTTCACACCCACGAACAAAAGCCCTTCCTGATTTAAGTCGGCTGTTATATAGATCTACTTTGTTCTTTCGTTTAATTGCTTTTTGTCTACTGTTTTCTTTGCTGTCTTCGATTTGTTTTGATAGATGGACGTTCATTTCGTTCTCTCTTTCTATAATGTATTTCGCTTCTTCTTTTGAATCTGCGTATTTACCAACTCTAAATGCACATCTCTGAGCTTCAGACCAAGTAGATACTACTTTCTCTGCATTATCTAATTGTATTTTTAAACTATAGTCTTCATTAGTTTTCAATTTATTCTCCTTTATACCAAACTCTCAACCACAACCAGAAGAATTTCCGCATGACGTGCAGCAAAAACAGGCCCCTGCGCGTTGTGTTAGGCTTCCGCAGTTTGTACAAGGAGGACCGGAAGATACCTTTTTGTTGTCTAAAATAGGTTGTTTGAACTTAGGGTCAAGTTGTTCCTTTTTCTCTTCTTCGCGCGGCTCAGGAACAAAGGTCTCATCTTCTTCATTATCTAAGAACTCTAAAGATAACCATCTAAATATATAATCCATAAGAGAAGAAGTCATTCTTATATCTGGGTTTTGAGTAATTCCACTTGGTTCAAATCTTGAATTAATAAATTTATTAGCTAGTCTTTCTAATGGAACGCCATACTGAAGAGCCATAGAGATAGCTGTAGCAAATGAATCCATAAGTCCTTGTAAAGTAGAACCGTTCCCTTGCATGTTAATAAACACTTCCCCTAGTGTTCCGTCTTCATATAGGCCAGCTGTAATATAACCTTCTGAACCTGCTATATCAAACTTATGTGTTACAGAGGATCTTGTATCTGGTAATCTTTTTCTGGTTGCGGCCCAAGAAGAAAACCCTAAGTTAGCAATAGCTTGTTCTTCTGTTTCGTCTAAGATACCATCTTCTTTAAGCATATCGTCTAAGCTACTACCCATATGTATCTTCAATTTCTCTTGGTTGTCTGTTAAGGTGACACTATTTTCTTTCTCTGGGTTAACCATATCTTCCACTGTAAGTTCCTCTATTGGTTTTGCATCTAGATCTGAATAGGCACCTTCTAAGGTTTTTAGTCCCTCTTTTATAAGAAGGGATTCTTCTTGTTCTTCTTCAGTCTCAGGTGTTTGAGGCTTGGCTAATTCTTTCTTCCAGTCGGGCCAACTGTTTATAGTGTCTTCTGCCGTCTTGTACGTCCTTGCGCTTTCAGCCATTTTTTCTTCTTTTACTTTGTCTAAAATTTCATTTAACTCTTCAGGAGTGACGTTTTCGTCGTATTCTTTAGTAATACTATTGATAAGTTCTTCCTTCTTTTCTTCGGCGCGCACTTCGGTTAAAGGTTGCATTTCTTTACTTCCGTCTCTATATATAGCTAAACCTTTCAAGCCTCTTTCCCAGGCGTACATATAAGCTTCTTCTATATCTTGAATAGTACAGTCATTTCTCATGTTTACACTTTTCGAGATCGCGCCATTTAAAGAAGGCTGACATGCAGCCATCATGTCAATATGGCCTTTCCATGAAATCTCATTTGCAGTAGCAAAGACAGCTTGTTTATCCTCTGGAACATAGATTTCAATATAATTATCTATAGATAAATCTGGATGATTAGCTTTTACGTTTTCTTGAGGAAGGTTTGCTATTTTTGAGATGGATTCTTCTACGCAGTCTGGAGCAATTTCCATTGTCCCACCGCCAGCAAGTTGCTTGATACTTGTTAGTGCAAATAATGGTTCAATACCAGTTGTATCGCAATCCATTAGAAAACTGATCGTACCTGCGGGAGCCAGCAGTGTTACTTGGGAGTTACGTAGGCCGTGTCTTTTAATGCCTTGCCAAACATACTCTCCTTCTTTAGTACTTGTCAACCGCATTGCTAGTTTTGTATTCGTTTCTCTATTGTCTTCAAAAGCCTTAAACGAACCTAGTCTTTTAGCAAGGTAAATGCTTTGGCTATAGGCAACCTCTGTCATATAAAGAGTAATTGATCTTGCCCATTCTTGTGCTTCTTTACTGTCGTAAGGAATACCTTTTTGCATTAAAAAAGCACCTAAATTAGTAAATCCTAATCCCAAAGGACGAGTAGCTCTAGTTGTGTCTCCGATCTCTTTAGTAGGATAGTAAGCTGGATCTATAAGGATATCCATGGCTGTAATAAGAGCCTTAATATCGTCACTAAATTGTTTCCAAGCAAAACCGTCTTTAGTACTGTACTTAACTAGGTTTAACGAAGCTAAATTACAAGAGCTATTGTTTACTGCACAATGTTCCCCACAAGGGTTAGTTGATCTAATTTCTCCCAGAGAAGGAATAGGGTTATCTTCATTGATTCGCTTATTAAATAATAGTCCAGGATCTCCAGTTTTCCAAGCTGTTTCTGCTATCTTATGAAATATTTCTTTTGCAGATACCGTTTTCGCAATAGAACCATCTGTTCTATTCATGAGATTGTAGTCTTTTTCTTCAATTACGGCGCGCATAAAATCATCAGTAATACTAATAGAATGGTTTGCATTTTGAAACGCTACAGTTGCATAAGCATCTTCTGCTGAGACGCTCGCATCCATAAGAATCTTAGCTTTATTCTCTTCTTTAAGCTTACACTCGATAAACTCCATGATATCAGGATGGTCTACGTCCATGCAGACTAACATCGCACTACGACGGGTTCTCCCTCCCGAACGCACACAGCCTGCTACAGCGTCATGTATTTTCATAAAACTAAGAGGACCACTGGAGAATCCGCCGCCTGAAACAGGTTCTCCTGCGGCTCTAAGGTTAGAGATGTTAACACCCGATCCAGAACCTCCCATGAAAATCATTCCGTCTCTCTTTGCGAGATCTAGAATATCCTCCATGTTATCCTGTACGTCCAGAACAAAGCACGCAGAGGCCTGAGGTACATGGTGTTTCGCACCTATATTAAACCAAACTGGCGAATTAAATGCAGCTCTCTGGTTAATAAGGATGTCTCTTAGTGCACTGTCTAATTTCAAGTCACCATAATCTATTGTTTCCATAGCTCTGTTTAAGTCACTAGAATCATCGAAATAACCTTGTTCACATCCCCATCGAACAATTTGATATACTACTCTATCTATAATATCTAAAACACTATTTTCTTCTGGTGTTGCATACTTAGATGCGGCTATCAGCCCGGCCCTATCAGAAAAATGTTCAGGAATCTCAAAATCTTTCTTTTCAAATACTATTGTTCCGTCAGGGTTTTTAAGCACAGCATCTATCTTACGTGTTTTAATTGTCATTTATATTACCTCTATGTCATCAGCAAGTTTATTGAGAGCAAAAGCAAGTTCTCTTGCTTGTTTAACGGTAAGACAATCGTAATCTTCTTGATCTTCGACGCCAAGAAAAATGATATCATATGCTTTACGAGTGAAAACTTCTATTTCACCGGTAGCAGCTTGTATAATAGTTCTTTTGACTTTAGTCAATTTTAGACTCCTCTCTTCTTCTTCTGGATAGGAAATTGTTTTTAATTCAATTTCATAGTCACAGCCACATTCGGGACACAGAAGCTTATCATAGTCCCAGCCACAACCGTACATCAATAAGAGTTCGTGTTTATGAACTGGACAGTACTGTTTTGTCTTCACTTAATTGTTCCTTTATGTCTTCAAAAGAATACAACGTATCAACAGAAGAGTCTATGCCTATATGTATTCTGTTTTTAATTTCGCGCAAGGAAGAAAAACTTGAATGAACATGTCCAAATAGATGCCAAGAATTATAATGCTTCTGTGGCCAAGACTCTATAGGGTAATGACAAAGATAGATAAGTTGATCTTCTACTTTTACTTTTTGAATTAGTTTTAAGACTTCTGTTTTCGCGCCAGAAAGAGATTTGCAACCAATTGCTTTCTTAATCTGTCTATCGTGATTTCCTGGAATAAGTTTTATTTTGCCGCGCAACTTAGGGAGATAAATACATGGATTGTTAAAAGCAAAGTCTCCTACATGATAAACAGTATCTTTGTCTTGTACTAAATCGTTCCACATCTCCGTATAGAACTTATTCATTTCGTGTATAGAGTCAAAAGGTCTTGTTATAGGTTCGAACTTAATGATATTTGCATGTCCTAAACTAACTAATGAAGGTCAGACGTAAAAAATATTTTATGCTGACCTTCTCTTCTTCCCTTTCTCAATTTGTCTACTCCTTTCTTCTTTAATCAGTACAACGAGAAAACGACCAGAAGTGATTAAATGCAATAGAATAAGAAACAGCTATATACAACCCATTCTTAGAAGGGATTTTAAGTGAGAAATCCTTAGCAGGATCGCTACCCAATAAATTATAGTTGTTTAAATTCCATTTCTTTCTGGGGCAATTAGTTCCTCTTCTACAGTCTCCTCCGTCACAAGAGTATCCGTGATGCAAACGCATAGATTGAACTATTACTATTGTTTCTGTTGTTTTGTCGTATGTTTTTCTATTGTCGACAAGAAAGAAAAGTCCTTTACAGGGTTTCCTTTTGTCTTCAATTTCTTCTTTCTTTTTAACTTCCTCTATTTTTGCAAAAGACACCTCTTCAGAATAGTAGCCGTTTGAAGTACCGTACCACCTTAGAGTAACGCTTCCTTTTATTGTAGCGAATCTATAAAAAGTCCAAGTTTCGGAATCGTCAGCGCACTCTTGCTTTGGTCCCTGTTCTGTAGAGTTAACTTCTATTGCTTTTAGCAAAGGAGTTCCTACTAAGTCTTCTAAATCTCCACAGATATCTTCTAAATAAACGTCTTCACAGCAGTCCTGTTCGTGATAAAGCTTATACTTTTCTCCTTTATCTGTTTCGAATAGGAGTTCTTGTTTGAACTTGTCGTGTTTAACGGATACTAGGGTTTTTCCTTTTAGTTCTTCTTGTAGGTCTAGTTCTTCGTACATCTTCTTCTCTTCTCCTCTTTTCTCCAGTCCAGCTGTTTTTTGTTGCTAATAGATAAGTAAAATCTCCATCTTTGTCTTTGGCTTCTACAAAACTGTTGGACTGGACTGAAGAATGAAACAACTTGAGTAGTTCTTCTCCTGTGAATCCTTTTTGAAAAGTTTGTTTATCGATTGAAGAAATATAACCGTCGCCGAACACAGTCCATTTGCTACTTTTAGCACAGCTTCTAATTTCGTTATCAGTTCTAGTAGAAATAAGCAAGAAACCACCAGGCGCAACATAACTCCATGCATCTTTTATAACTTCCTTTCTATCTTCTATGTTTTCAATTGTGTTTATAACGTAAGTACATAAAACTAAATCAAATTTTTCTTCTGATCCAGGTTTACTGTCTGGATAATGGTAAGGATCCCAAGCTTGAATCTTGTAGCCTTCCTCTTTAAGCCATTGAAAATCTTTTCCTCTTCCGCAACCGTAATCAAAAGCACTATGGTATTTCTTATCTAAATAGTATTTTCTATCTAGTATATACTCTAACGGAGCAGAAATTCTCTTTCTAGATACAGCTGTGTTTTCAGGTTTAAACTCCATTTTGTTTTAGAACTCTTCAAAATCGAGATCTGTTTGTTTTGTTAGCGAAGAAATTCTAACAGAAAAAGCTATTTTAGACAACGGGACTAACTGAGGATAAATAGACCCTTCTACTACATGTGTAAATTTCCATACATTGTCTTTAAACAGATAGATAGAAGCGATATCTCTTCTTCGCGCCGCATCAAAAAAATGATAAGTAGTTTTACTTCTCTCAATGTAGATAGGTTCTTTTTTGCCTTTTTGGGAGAAAGTACGACACTGGTTAACAGTTGCCCCTAGATGAATCATGTCTCCTAGTCCAATTAGCTCATGTACTTCCTTCTTTTCTTTATAATTGAGAAGGGTCACTCCTATTTGATTAACTTCTGCTAATGAGGAAACGAAAATAGAATCGACCGTTCCGTCTTCGTTTAGGATTCCTACAAAAGCACTATCTTCAACAGGTTTGTTCATCTTGGGTTTCCTTTCTATCTTCTTTCTTTATTACGACTACATAGTCTTTTTCAGCATTGACATCGTTCCCTAATGCTCTCAAGATAGTTTCTACTAGCTTTCTAACCTCAGTAAGAGTGTCACAAGTAGCTTTCCACCAGTCTTTTATGATCTTTTGGTTTCCAATCGCGTTCTCTAGGTCTTTAACTTCTATGTTTGCAGCTATTTTACATGAGTCTGCCGCTAAAGGTTTCTTGAACTTGACCTCGTTTTCCTTCCTAGCAGCTTGATAAGCAGCGTTATACTTGTCACTCTTGGTTCTTTCTAGGATAGCTAGCTGGATCGCCTGACGATCCCTATAGCGTGCAGCAAGCTGGTATTTAGCAGAGATGTCCGCTCCTAGTTGAATAACAGACTGAAAGTTTAGTTTCTCAGGAATTTTTACGAACAACCTTCTTCTCCAAGCGTCTATTGTTTTTCCGTCTACTAAAAAATTATTGTCTAGAAAGCTCTCTATCTCGTCGGTAAACTCCTGTGTCTCTTTCAGTTGTTTTTTAAACTTGTCTATGCCCTCCATTGGCTACTCCTTTATTATTATCTTTTTACCGTTCTTTGTTATAACTATAGACCCGTCTATTAAATCCTTTACCTCATTCAAGTATTTGACTACATGGGAAGGAACTATAATATCTGTACCCTTCTCTCCGAAGGTAAGCCCTTCTTTCTCTACGTGTCCAGAAATTTCCACTATAGGTTTTGCTGGGTTTGTCTCTTTTGTTTCTTCTGTTGAAAAGAAAGAAATGATATCTTCAACAGTTTGTCTTCCTTCTAGTTTCTTTTTCTTTTTGGTCACGCAACTAGACATAAGATCTTTTATATTAGGCATAATAAAAACTTTGCCTTTAGTGTTAATTAGATTTCTATACGTTCTACCGAAAACGATGCAGTTCTGAACTGTATCTAGTTCTCCGTATACTCCAATGTCTACGATTTTATAGAGTATTGTTTTCTTAGAGTCTCTTTCGATGTAAGTATTAAGTTTTTCTATGAATTTCTTTTCTTCTGGATTGTGATTCCAAACTATATAGTAGACGTTCAGAGGCATTCTTTATGTCTTTCTGTTCAGGAAGGTTTAAATGGAATTGATTCTAAGAAAGCAAGGAATAACGAACTACAACAGCTTCTCCAACTTTAGACTCTCCTCTCCAGTTAAAAAGTAGTTGATAGGTATGTAGCTTTCCTAAATAGCGAACCAAAGAAATGATATCTGGTATGAGTATTAACACAGGAATCTTTTCCTCTTTTAAAGGAAGACCAAACCGCATCAGAATGTGTTGTCCACAAAGTGCTCTTATCTGTTTGCCAATAGCTACTCCGTTTCCTCTTGGAATAAAGAGTTCTGTTTTGAGTCCAGATAAGTCTAGGATCATCTTTCCTTCTTCACAGTAAAGCAAACAAGTCTGAATAGGGCCTTTATGGTCCTTGTATTTCGTCTCAAAAAATTGATTTAGAAATTTAACTAAATGCTTTCTACCATTGACGTGAATAGTTTCCGTCAGTACCTTCAGGACTTTCAATGACTCCTCCTTTTCCGCTGTCGCACCACTGAAGAACAAGAGGGATGGCAGTTTGTAATAGCTCGACAATAACTAAAGCCTCTGCCGGAGAGATAGGTGTCTTAACTACCTGTTCTTTTCCAAACTTGTTTTCCTTAATAGTAAGTAAAAAATTATCCATCTCTGGAGAACGATAGATATTGATGGTCTTAATTTCCTGACCCTCTTTTGTGGTTCCTTTTCCTTTGTCGTGATAGATGTTTACACCTTTTTCAGAAGCAACTCTACTTCTGAAAGCATGAATGATCTTCCCGATGTCAGAAAGATCTAGTTTGACTGTGATTTTGTTCACCCAGTCGTAACTAGATACTTTAGGGTTGGCCGTGTCTAAAAAGACACAGCCTTCTTCCTTGCTGCTTTCTCCTCTTCGGTCTGTATACGCCTTCTTAAGGCTGAATCGAACAGCGCCAAACTTTCCTTTTATTCCTTTATAGATAGTATAAGGCAACGGATCTTTGTTAGCTCTACGTTTTTCTTTAAAACTAGGATTCAATTTTCTCTCTCCTTTTCTTCTCTTCTACGTCTTGAGACCAAGCTTCTTTCATTAATTTAGCTTGAGCCATTAGGGAATTTCCTAATGAAGGGTTTTTAGCGTGTCTTATAATTATTTCTTCTGAGCTTCTTATTTCGGGACTGTCTTCTAAAGAATATCCTATCGAGTACAAAAAATCAGCTATAACCTGGACAAGCTCTTTATCGTTAATTTTCGCTTCGTTTATTGTTTTTATTAGATTGCTTACGATTTCCACTTTTCTTCTTTCTTTTTGGGGGTCTCTTTTCTTTTACTACTTTGCCGCCGTTTTCACATCTTCTTTTGAGAAAATATTCAAAGTCTGAAATGTCTTCTCCCTCTAGACGGCTAAAGGGAACTACCTTGCTGCATTTTGGGCATTCCCACTCTAGCTCGGTACGTCCTTTGTCTCCGTATCTAGCTGTTACTAGAGTAAACTCTTGTTTACACTTTGAACATCTAGGTAGTTTTCTGACTTTAACTTCTCCCTTAGCGTGTGCGCTTTTTGACATTAGCTACTTTATCCTTTTTTGTTGTTCAATATACAAATTAACTCTATCCTCTATTGTTTTTAATACACGAAGAGTTGCTTCTGTCCTTCTTCTCATCGCGCGAATCTCATCAAAAATACTAGTAACAACTTTATCTAGGTCGGAATAAGAATGAAATTTAGTAGTGCCATCTTCTAATACTCGATAAGAATCTTCTAGGCTGTCTAGTCTTTTGTCTATATCTAAGGCCACTAAAGTCTCGTTTCTATTTGTTCATACACATATTGTGTTGCCTTTTTACAAGCTATTGAAATTCCACTTCTAAGAGCTTCGAAAAGGTCTTGTTTACTGTCTAAAGTTAACATAGTTTCTATTTCGTGACAACAGTTACTATCAAAAACGTCTCCAGCTCCAGTAACTTCTGCAATAAGGCTACAAGGAGCTATTGTGAAATTTGTTTCCTCTTTCTTGTCTTTAAAGAACAGAGTCGCTCCTTTATCTCCTCTGGTTACTACTAGAGCTTGAACTTCTAGTTCTTCGATAAGGTTATTGCCGTATCTTTCTTTTGCGTTTTTATATTCTAGTTCGTTTAGCTTTATAATGTCTGCGCCTTTAAACCTTAAAAGATCATCTCTTCTGCTGTCTACATAGGTTATGATATTTTTATTTCTAAAGCGAGAAAGTAAGTCTTGGCATTGTTCTGTGTTCGAGAACATACCTTTCCTATAATCCAACAATAAAGCAACAGCATGAGTTACTTGTTTTACAGTTACAGCTCCTAGCAGTCTATTGCAGTTTCCGAGACAGTCGAAACTATCGTTGTCTACCCTAAGCAAGTGATAGTTGGTAGTTATGTCTATGTATCTTTGTTTTACTATTTCTTCATGTTCTATTTCTGTTTTTAAAATAGTAGTTCTAGAAAAAAGTTCTTTTCTTTTTAGAGTCGCGGTGCCAAAAAAACCACAATTAGTAATTAAATGAAAATGAAAACTATGCTTTTTAGAATAAGCGGCAGCAAGACCTGCCCCACCAGGAGCTAGTATTTCTTTATCAAGTTGACCTACGATAAGGACAGGAGCTTCAGGAGACACTCTTCTTGTCTTAACATAAGTATACTTGTCAGTAATAAAGTCCCCTATAATAAGCATTAACTACTCATCTCCAGGGCAAGTAGAAGAAGTAATTCGAAAACTATCGTCTGTATCGTCATGGGTTGAAGCTTCTATGAAGATAGCTGACTTCTCGTTTGGGGTATAAAAGGTATGGGGAACATTAGGCATAAGAGTTATTGATTGAAACTGTTCTGTTAGGTAGATAATTTCTTTTGTTGCGTCCTGTAATTGCACTTCAACTACAAGCTGGCCAGAAATAAGTATAAAAGTTTCTGCTTTTTTAGAATGCCAATGATAAGAGACTTTACAATTAGGTTTGATAGCCATTATTTTTACACAATGATCTTCATTGTGAATTATCTGTTCAGTGCCCCATTTCTTTTCGATCCAATCGTCTTCATCAAGATAAAGACCTTTTGGAGTGATAGTATAGGTCTCAGCGTCCATGTCCATACCATCGTCGTCAAGCATTGTCTATGTTCTCCTTTACATACTCAGTAGCTTCAAGTAAGTTCTTTACAGTTACACTAGGGGCGTAGTTTACCCATCTGTCAGCTAAACCCTTTCCCGTTTTGACTCCAATAGTTTCAATTTCTAAGTCTGCTTTATGTGCGGCTAAGGCGTCTGATCTTCTGTCTCCAATCATAAAAATCTTTCCTTTTGTTTTTAGACCGAGAACAGCTTTAAGCAACATTCCTTCGTTTGGTTTCTTGTAGTAAGAATCTTTTCTCATATCGGGACAAAACAAAACCTTGTCTACCCATGCCTCTTCTTTGTGAAGCTTGTTAATCATCTTTCTATTGATATTGAAGAAATCTTCCTTCGAATAAAGCCCCACTCCAATGCCTGGTTGGTTTGTGATAACAACAACTGCAATGTTAGCTTGGTTTAGTGTTTTTATTCCTTCAATCGCGCCATCTATAAACTCAAAATCTTCAACTTTACTTAGATAGTTTACTTCTTTGTTTATAACGCCGTCTCTATCTATAAGAGCTATA
>Ga0164313_10001666_pt1 | contig 19694 bp, 15 predicted proteins | sample GuaBasSedimGuay4_FD_113735 | JGI IMG/M metagenome (GOLD analysis project Ga0164313, IMG submission 113735) | Subseafloor sediment microbial communities from Guaymas Basin, Gulf of California, Mexico - Guay4, Core 4569-4, 0-3 cm | ecosystem: Environmental > Aquatic > Marine > Hydrothermal vents... | reverse complement strand
GGGGGCACCTCTGGGAGCCTTCCAACAATCAAACCAAAAGCGGACAACCTATTTGCTACAGAACCGGACATTTCTATTTGTTGCTAACAGACAAGATCAACCTTGTCGATACCTGTTCCCGTGCCTATGTATACAAAACGCCAACTTGCCTGCCACTGCGTTCAGGCCGAATGAAGCGCTAGTCAGTAGCTTTCCTACAAGAAATAGGTACTATAAAGAGCTAAATGGTAAGGATGTTCGCTTATGAGGGTTTTAGCAGTTCTTGTGTCACTGATAATTTTTAGCGCTGCTGTCAGTGCTGACAGTTACTATAAATGGCAGGATGACGAAGGAATGACTCATTACACAGCCCAGGCACCGGATGACAGAGCCTCTGTATTGGTCAACACTCAAACGGGCGAAACGCTCTCATCTGAAGAACAAATGCCGGAAGATGAAAATGCTAGCACAGCTGTTAGTAGCGAAGAAGCAGCACAACACAAGCCTCCACCGCCAGAATCACCTGAAATAGCGGAACCAAGCCCGCAGGAAGTAGCAGCAGCCCGCAAAAAAACAAAAGAGAATTGTGACGCGGTTAACAAAAACCTGGAATTATTAAACAGGCGCTCTCGCGTAAGAATCACTGACAAAGAGACCGGCGAAATGCGCTACCTCACTCCCGAAGAACATGCTGCAATGAAAGAAAAAGCCGAGCAGCATGTCGATCAGTATTGCCAGTGACTGGGAGCCTTCACAATACTATCAGAAGACATTTATAACACGGCTGGAAAACAGTCGAAATGCTTTCGCAGGACTGTCCAGGCACTATCCAGACACTTCTGAAACACAGCCTGCAGGCTGGGCTGATAATATAATCGACGCTGGCAGCATTAATTTTTCCGCTATTTGAGCAGTGCAGGGACCCTCTTTACACTGAGCCCCGCTCTACTCTGCCCTACTAAGCAGTTAAGCAGCGTCAAATTTGAGTTGATCACCCACCACACTAACAGCAATGGTTTGGCCCGGCTCGAACCTGCCCGTCAGGATATCCTGTGCCAACGGGTTTTCTATCAGCTGTTGAATCGCCCTCTTCAAGGGACGAGCGCCATATACCGGATCAAAACCAGCATCACAGACCTTGTCCATGGCTGCCTCCTCGATTTCAAGCCCCAACTCCCTTGCCGCCAACCTGTGCTTAAGCAAATCGAGTTGAATTACTGCAATACCACGAATCTGCTCTTTCAACAGGGGATGGAAAACCACTGTTTCATCGATACGATTGAGAAACTCCGGACGAAAATGCGTACCCACTACTTCCATGACAGCTGACTTCATAGCTTCATAATTATCCTCCCCCGCAAGGTTTTGAATAATGTCCGAGCCCAGATTAGAGGTCATCACTATCACCGTGTTACGAAAATCGACTGTCCTGCCCTGGCCATCTGTGAGGCGACCATCATCCAGAACCTGTAACAGAATATTAAAAACATCGGGATGCGCTTTCTCTACCTCATCCAGCAAAAGCACTGAGTAAGGCCGTCGACGCACTGCTTCGGTAAGGTAACCACCCTCTTCATAACCGACATAACCAGGGGGCGCTCCGACCAGTCGTGCCACAGAGTGCTTTTCCATAAATTCGGACATATCGATGCGCACCATGGCATCTTCACTATCAAACAGAAAGTTCGCCAGGGATTTACACAATTCTGTTTTACCCACACCGGTAGGCCCAAGAAACAAAAAAGATCCATTGGGTCGACTCGGATCAGACAATCCAGCCCGTGATCTACGTACCGCATTGGCCACTGCTACTACCGCTTCATCCTGCCCAATAACTCGTTCGTGCAGCACCTCTTCCATACGCAGCAGTTTGTCCCGTTCGCCTTCGAGCATCTTTGCAACGGGAATTCCCGTCCATCTCGATACCACCTCGGCGATTTCATCTTCCGTTACCTTATTACGCAACAGGCGCTTTTCCTTTGTTTCCTCTCCTGATTCCGCTTTACCCACTGCAACCAATTGTGCTTCTAGACCGGGAATCACGCCATATTGAAGTTCAGACATTTTCTCCAGGTCACTAGCTCTGCGCGCAGCATCCATATCCAGCCGCGCTTGCTCCAGGTCACTCTTTATTTGAGCAGAACCTTGCAGCGCAGCCTTCTCGGCTTTCCAGATTTCCTCCAGATCAGCAAATTCTTTTTCAATTCCGTCAATATCCTGCTTTATTTTTTCCAGCCTTTTTAAGGAAGCTTCATCCTTATCTTTTTTCACCGCCTCCCGTTCTATTTTTAACTGAATCAGGCGACGTTCAAGACGATCCATTACTTCCGGTTTAGAATCGATCTCCATACGAATCCGGCTAGCAGATTCGTCGATAAGATCGATAGCTTTGTCGGGTAATTGGCGATCGGTAATATAACGCTGCGACAAACGCACAGCCGAGATAATCGCCGAGTCGGTAATATCGACGCCATGGTGCACTTCGTAGCGCTCCTTGAGGCCCCGCAAAATAGCAATAGTGTCCTCCTCTGAAGGCTCCTCAACCAGAACCTTCTGAAAACGACGTTCCAGCGCAGCGTCTTTTTCTATGTACTGGCGGTACTCATTCAAAGTAGTAGCACCGACACAATGCAACTCACCGCGAGCCAGTGCTGGCTTGAGCATATTGCCCGCATCCATGGCGCCTTCTGCCTTACCGGCACCGACCATGGTATGTAGCTCATCGATGAATAAAATAATGCGACCTTCCTGCTTGTCTAGTTCATTGAGGACGGCTTTTAAACGCTCTTCAAACTCACCACGAAATTTCGCTCCGGCCAACAATGAACCAAAATCAAGGGACAATACCCGCTTATCTTTTAGCCCTTCGGGCACTTCACCATTAATAATTCGTTGTGCCAGGCCCTCGATAATGGCGGTTTTACCTACACCAGGCTCACCAATTAATACCGGGTTATTTTTTGTTCTGCGTTGCAAAACCTGGATGGTTCGACGAATCTCTTCATCACGACCAATCACCGGATCAAGCTTGCCCTGCTCTGCTCGCTCGGTAAGATCGATAGTGTATTTATCCAAAGCCTGTCGATTTTCTTCAGCTTCAGGATTATCGACCGATTCACCACCGCGAACCTGTTTAACAACTTCCTGCAAAGCCTGTTTATTGCCTGCCTGTTTAAGCGCTTTTGCTACGTCATCGTTGTTATCGAATGCTGCCAACAGTGCAGCTTCACTGGAAATAAATTGATCACCCTGTTGCTGTGCCGCCTTATCAGCCAAATTCAATAAACGACCCAGGCCTGGCGAAATACTGATATCCCCAGTAGCCGACGAAAGCGTAGCCAAACCACCCAATTGACGTTCAAGCTCCGCCTGCAACGTGTTTACATCAAAACCCGCCTGTACCAACATGGGCTGCACACTACTGCCCTGCTGGGTTAGCAGTGCCAACAGTACATGAGCGGGTTCTATCGCCGAATGATCACGGCCCACAGCCAGAGACTGAGCATCTGCCAGGGCGTTTTGAAGTTGATTGGTTAAGCGTTCCTGTCGCATATAAACCCTCACATAAAGCTAATTAAGATTGATTGATATGTGGGGTTAAATAGTTTTTTTACAATCGCCAGAGTAGAAGAATTTGTTTTGGGTCAAGGTTTTAAATATTTCTTATTAAACTTTTGGCCATTCGAGAGCCACCAACAAGCCTACTGAATACGGCGATAAACTCTGTGTTGACCAAATATGACAAGAAGGTTTTAGATGAGGAATAAACTCGCCTCTCTCTTCCACGGCACAAGTCAGTGACTTTTTTTAAAAAAGGGATGATTACTCACCTAACACCACAAATCATCGGAGCGCAGCGTAGCTTTCCTGTGTCCGAGTGCTTTGACTTGTTAACTGCTGGTGCTATTGCCATTGCAACCTAAGGTCTCGATGAGATTGCGCACAGTCGCGAAGGTACAGATTAATGAGGCTTTGGTAAGGAATACCTTTTTCTTCAGCCATACCCTTAAAGTAAGCAATAGTATCCTCATCCAGACGAATCGTAATCTGCTTCTTGAGCTTTTGTGCGTATGGGTTAGGGGTTGATTCTGAAAAGTCGTAGTGTTTACGCATGGCGGAACTCCTCATAAATGGTACGTTCGTGCGTATCTGCTTTTCGTGCAGAAACGATACGAATGGATTCATTCAACCGTATGCAATGGCACACGACCAGCAACCGGGAATTAATACTGGTGCCAAGGAGAATGAAGCGGTCTTCTTCATCTGAATGATCAGGATCGGCGATCAGGCGCGCAAACTGGTCTGTAAATACCGTTTTGGCCTCGTCAAAGGAAATTCCGTGCTTCTTCTTATTGGAAGCATCCTTCTTTTCGTCCCACTCAAATGTCAGATGAGTTATAACGACACTATAACTACATTGCAATTATAGTCAAGTGTGGACATATTTGGGGCTGTAAGGCAGTTGAAGTTAGGATAACTTGCAGTTTGTAGCTAGCTTTTCACCAGCGAAAATAGCGTATCAGCTTTTGAAAAGCTTGCTGTAAGGTGTCAGGTTGATCCATTTGTTAGTAGGGATATTTATAAATGGATTGCTACGACCACAATGCGGCAGTAGGAGACATACCTTACCACTGGCCGCGGTTGTTTTAGCTGTATACGATACGAAGGAAACGATATTCTTTCTTCGCAATAACGGGAGAGTAACCAATGATTCGAAAAGCGAACTGTCGATGCGGCGATTGTTACGTGGAAGTCGAAGGTGATCCTGATATCAACTTAGTCTGCCATTGTTCTAAGTGCCGGCAAAGAACCGGTAGCGCCTTCGGATGGCAGGTTTATTTTCAAAATGATCGTTTCCTAACGCAGGTAGGTGAATTCACCAAATACGATAGTGTCGGGGATTCCGGTGCTGTAACCTGGTGGTTTTGTGGCCGGTGTGCCTCGACTTTGTTCTGGAAGGTAGAAGGAATTCTGCCAGGGTATACCGGCGTAGCCGCCGGTTGCTTCAATGACGAACCAATGGGGCCACCCGCCAGCCTTAGTCCAACCGATGGGCATCCGTGCGGCTGGCTCTCGGAGCTGTCAACTCTTCCTCCACTGTCCATCCCTTGAGCGAGTTAGCCGCTGTAACGGGGCCGAGTTGATCATTTTGTTAGGTGGCGATATGGTCAGCGGGGTTTTCTTAAACGTGGGCTTCCCAGCCTGAGCAAACAACTCAAACAAGCTGTAAATACTGCCAATATCCCAAACCGCCCCGCTCACACAGTTTGCGTCACAGCTTTGCGACGCACTTGCTCGAAGCTGGTTATGATTTGCGAACCATCCAGGAGTTACTGGGGCATTCCGATGTCGCGACTACCGAGATATACTCATGTTGTCAATCGTGGTGGTAAAGGCGTGAAGAGTCCTATCGATAGCCTGGGCTGTGCAAAATATTAGGGTTCGGTCTATGCAAAAAAAGAGGTCCTGAGCTAGACTTACATCGTCAACTTCTCCAACCCAATTCCGCACCAACACCTACCGAAGCACTCCAACAGGCTCATCATAAATTGTGAACGCTCGAATACCCCGACAAATACGCTCTATTGCGGTATCTCTGGGAGTTTTACGGGAGAAAATCTTCCATCCTGACAATATCAAAGGCCGGCTCTTCATAGGGGTGGACGGCCTTTAAAGCGCTAACGACTTCATTAATTATTTTTTCTTCACAAACCAGTTCGACTTTATATTCGGCTACAACTGTCAATTGATTATTATCACCAATGTGAGGATTGCTACCAGCAAGGGGTCTAAATTGCCCCTCACCCAGGGTTTGCCAACAACAGTGATCGTAATCACCAATTTGCCCAGCCCCGGCGGCAAATAGCGCATCTTTAACCTGTGTTAAATGGCTCTCGGGGACATAGAAGCAGAGTTTAAACAACGCAGTTTAATCGAGAATATTAGTAGAGCAGATTAAAAAACTTACGTTGATATTCCACTGCGAGAGGATCGCCTTTACCCAGGGCCGCCAGAACATCAAGGAAGGCTTTTTTGGCACCGCCATCACGGAACTCTTTATCTTCCTTTAATACTGTAAATAACAGAACGAGGGATTCTTTGAAATGATTGTTCTGACTAAATTTTACGGCTAATTCATAGGCTAGCTCGATGTTATCCGGGTTGGCATTGAGCTGCTCTTCAAGAACTTTGATCTCCGGCGATTTGCTTGCTTCGCGCTTAAGTTCTATCTGTGCATGTAATTGCTCATACTCTGCTGTTCGTTCTTCCAGGAGGATGGCATCCATCACTGTTTGCGCTTCATCGCAGCGGTTTAACTGCATCAGGGTGTAAGCCAGTGACATAGCGATATCGTAGCGCTTTGCGTCCGCATAGGCGGGCTGCAGGTCTGCCAGGGCACCTTCAAAATTACCATCAGCCAGTTTTTGTTGCGCCCCTGCCAACATTCCCGCCAGCGCATCGCCATCACCACTACCAAGGTGTTCTTCAAGTTTTGCACGCACTCCGGCTTCTGACTCGGCTCCCTGAAAGGCATCGATTGGCTGCCCGTCTTTCATAAAGATGACGGTCGGCAAACTGCGGATACCGAATTGACCGGCGATTTGCTGTTGCTCATCGGCATTGACTTTAGCCAGCAAAAACCGGCCGTTGTATTCATTGGCCAGTTTTTCAAGAATAGGCATCAGCGCCTTACAGGGCGCACACCAGTCGGCCCAAAAATCGACTACCACCAGTCGTTTTGCTGATTCTTCTATTAGCAACTGCTGAAAATTTTTCTCGTTGATTTCAACGATATTACCTCCGTTATTACCGAGGCTGTTCTCTACTTGTTCATTCATTGGCTATATACCCTTGCGTTTCTAAACAGGCGTAACCAGGCACCATCTTCATGCCAGGTTGCGTTTTCTCCATCATCACTTTGTTCCCCATTACCTCTTCTCCCACCAGCTCTTCCCTGAAAACCTCTTTCCTGGAAGTTAAGGGGATACCAGGAGTTAGTCACCGCGCGAAATACCCGCTCCGGATGCGGCATCATAATGGTTACCCGTCCGTCTGAGCTAGTCAAACCCGCCAGACCTCCCGGCGACCCATTGGGGTTGGCGGGATAAGTCTCTGTCACCTGCCGGTGATTGTCGACATAGCGCATAACCGTTCCCCCGGATTCCTCTATCGCCGCCAGTGCATTTCCAGGGGCATCTCGTTCTGCAAATTCTACGCGACCTTCACCGTGAGCAACGGCAATGGGTAAATAAGAACCCGCCATGCCCTCTAACAATACGGATGGGGATGATTCAACTTTTATCAAGGCCACCCTTGCCTCAAATTGCTCCGAGGTGTTGCGCACAAAACGCGGCCATAGTTCGGCACCGGGAATCAGCGATTTCAAGCTGGATAGCATCTGGCAGCCATTACAGACACCCAGAGAAAAGCTGTCGAGGCGCTGAAAATACTCGGCAAACATGTCCCTTACCTGATTATTATATAAAATCGTTTTCGCCCAACCTTCACCAGCACCCAGCACATCGCCATAGGAAAAACCGCCACAGGCGACCAGGCCTTTAAAATCAGCCAGGTTAGCTCGGCCGTTAATAATATCGCTCATATGTACATCGACGGTTGCAAATCCTGCACGGTCAAATGCTGCCGCCATTTCCAGTTGCCCGTTAACACCCTGCTCACGGAGTATCGCCAGGCGGGGTCTAATACCGGTTTTGATAAATGGTGCTGCAACGTCTTCGTTAATATCAAACGTAGAATACACATTTAACCCGGGATCATTCTGCGCTATGCGATCAAACTCCTGTTTGGCGCAATCCGGGTTGTCACGCAGGGCCTGCATACGATAACTGGTCTCTGCCCACATCTGTTGCAGATCACTCCTGACATTATCAAATACAATATTCCCCTGCCAGTTAATTTGCACTCGGTCGTTGCTATTCAATACACCGACGCGGTGAATCGGCGGCTCATCCGCTCCTTGCATAGCAAAAGCGCTACGCAAAATATTGCAAACGGTGTCGCTGTTTTTCTCAGCAACCTGAACAACGGCACCCAATTCTTCGCTAAACAGTGTCTCCAGAAGAGAATTGCTTGCTGGCAAGCAGATATCAATGCCGACGTGGCCGGCAAAGCTCATCTCAACGAGGGTCGTAAATAACCCTCCGTCAGAACGATCATGGTAGGCGAGAATAAGATCCTGATCCATGCAGGTCTGTAGCCCGGCAAAAAACCCTCGGAGCATAGCCGGGTTATCAACATCCGGCACGACGCTGCCGAACTGCCCGTAGACCTGTGCCAGCACAGAACCACCCATCCTGTTTTTTCCAGAACCGAGGTCGAGATATAGCAGTACGCTATCAATATCATCATCACCCCGAAGCTGAGGAGTTAACGTTTTGCGCACATCAACAACTGGCGCAAATGCAGAAATCACTAATGACATGGGTGAAGTCACGGCACGGGTTTCATCGCCCTGCTGCCACTCCGTGCGCATGGACATTGAATCCTTACCCACCGGAATAGCAATACCCAGTTCAGGACACAGTTCAAGACCAACTGCCTCGACGGTACGATAAAGCTTTTCATCTTCGCCGGGATGGCCGGCTGCACACATCCAGTTGGCAGACAATTTAATATCACCTAGCCTGTCAATCCGTGCCGCCGCTATATTGGTAATGGCCTCAGCAATTGCCATACGGCCTGAAGCCGGCCCGTTGAGCAGAGCTAAAGGTGTACGCTCACCCATCGCCATTGCCTCACCTGCGTTGCTATCAAAGGTCACCGTAGTGACGGCGCAGTCCGCCACAGGCACCTGCCAGGGGCCGACCATTTGGTCGCGACTGACCATGCCGGTGATAGAGCGATCACCGATGGTAATTAGAAAACTTTTGCTGGCCACGGTGGGATGGCGCAACACTCGCTTAACGGCATCTTCAATATCAATACCGGCTGTTGAAAACTCTACAGCCGAGATCTCTTTTCGGTGAGCATCCCGATGCATTTTCGGTGCCTTGCCGAACAATACAGACATGGGTAGATCAATCGGCTGGTCGCCAAAATCTCGGTCGCCGAGGCTTAGATGTGCTTCTTTAGTCGCTTCGCCCACCACCGCATAGGGGCAACGCTCACGTTCACAGACAGCTTCAAAACAAGATAAGTTATCTGGTGAAATGGCCAGCACATAACGCTCCTGGGCCTCGTTGCACCATATTTCCAGAGGCGACATACCGGGTTCAGCATTGGGAATATCGCGCAACTCAAAATGCCCGCCGCAACCACCGTCCTTGACCAGTTCAGGAAATGCGTTAGACAAACCACCGGCACCTACATCGTGGATAAAGGCGATGGGATTCTCTTTCCCCATCTGCCAGCAGGCGTCGATCACCTCCTGGCAACGGCGCTCAATCTCCGGGTTTTGGCGTTGCACCGAAGCAAAATCGAGATTTTCACTACTAGTTCCGGAAGCCATCGACGATGCCGCACCACCACCAAGACCAATCAGCATGGCCGGGCCACCCAACACCACCAATTTATGGCCCGGTGTAAATGTGGGTTTTTCTATATGCTCAGTGCGGATATTTCCATAACCACCGGCTAACATAATGGGTTTGTGATAGCCGCGGCGCTCGCCGCCAATGTCCATTTCAAAACTACGAAAATAGCCGCACAGGTTAGGCCGGCCATATTCATTATTAAATGCAGCGCCACCAACTGGTCCTTCGACCATGATATCGAGGGCGGACACGATACGCTCCGGTTTACCGTAGTCATCTTCCCAGGGCTGGATGAAATCAGGAATGCGCAAATTAGAGACACTAAAACCCGTCAGGCCAGCCTTGGGTTTTGACCCTTTGCCCACCGCACCTTCATCACGAATCTCCCCACCCGAACCGGTGCCGGCGCCAGGAAATGGGGCAATCGCAGTGGGGTGATTGTGTGTTTCCACCTTCATAAGCAGGTGAACGGGTTCCTGAGAATAGCCATATATATGCTCGTCAGGAGATGGAAAGAAACGTCCACCCTGATTACCGCTTATGACCGCAGCATTATCGGAGTAAGCGGACAGCACACCCCCACCATGTTGCTCGCGGGTATTTTTAATCATGGCAAACAGCGAGTGCGATTGCTCCTGTCCATCTACGGTCCAGCTAGCATTAAATATTTTGTGCCGGCAATGCTCGGAGTTGGCCTGCGCAAACATCATCAACTCTATATCTGTGGGGTTGCGTTGCAGGGTGGAGAAACTATCCAGCAAATAATCAATTTCATCGTCGGCAAGTGCCAGCCCAAGTTCGCGGTTGGCCCAAGTGAGCGCTGATCGACCTTGCTCCAGAATATCGACCGTCACCACAGGCCGAGGGTTATAGCTGGCAAATAATTGCTCAGGCTGATCAAACTCGGTCATCACGACCTCCACCATACGATCATGGAGTAGAGCCGCAGCAGTGGCGATTTCAGCCTTAGTCAGATTTTCAACGCTATCAAGGTAATAAACTATCCCACGCTCAATGCGCCTGATCGCCTGTAGTCCAACATTGCGGGCAATATCACTCGCTTTGCTAGACCAGGGCGAGATAGTGCCAGGACGAGGCACTATCAGCAGCGCCAGGCCTTTGCCTTCCTGTGATGCTTCAGTAGGGCCATATTCCAGTAATGCGGACAATGTTTGCTGCTCCGTATCAGCAAGCGGCGCAGTGAGATCAACGAAATGGATGTATTCTGCATACAGGGACTGCAGAGAAGGGATATGTTCAGCGAGAGACGCATATAGCCTGGTTTTGCGAAAAGAAGAAAGTGCCGGGGCACCACGAAGAGTCAGCATCAATACGTCTCTACAAACTGGACAGGAAAGTTTCGGCAGCATTGTACTTGAAACACCGCCGAGAGGTCGCCATTGCCTGGTTTCAAAGCGATAAAAAGATAACTTGACGAATTCTCATTATTCGCATCGGTTGCTTTGCACCTTGTCCAAAAAGGTTAAAATAGCAGATCGCTAAGAAAAATTAGAGCTATGCTAAAAGTGCCTGCCGGTGAAAAATGAAGCGGCGCCTGATCGCCACTAAAAAACTACTGCGTCGACTTGTCGCTGTCTGCGCTCTGGTCGTGTTGACCTTTGCTACCGGTAGTAGTCGTACACAAACGGTTCTGGAGGGGGTTCTGAATGAAAAACTACTCCGAGTCATTACTTTTGTCGGACCAACCACTTATTTTGAAAATGCGAAAGGAAGCAACGGATTTGAATACTTCCTGACCAAAGCCTTTGCGGATAGCCTTGGCGTAAATCTGGAAGTCACCCTTATCGACAACCTCGATGCCTTACTCAATGCGCTGGGTGGTCCTCGCGGGGACTTCGCTGCCGCTGGGTTGACAGTCACCGAAAAACGCCAGCAGTTCATACGCTTTTCCGACCCTTACAGTTCAGTGCGGCAAATCCTGGTTTATCATCGCGGAGAGCCACAACCAGACAATATTAATGATCTGATCGATGGGCGCCTGCTCGTTATCGCCAACAGCTCCCACTCCGAACACCTGACCGAATTGAAGAAGGACCACCCTCTCCTCCAGTGGGAAGCTCTGCGCGATACCGAGATGCTCGAACTCATGCAATTAGTTCATGACGGACAGGCTGACTACGCGGTGGTCGACTCCACCGCTTTTTTCCTGGATAGAGGCCTGTACCCCAAAGCCCGTGCTGCTTTTGATCTGACTGGTGATCAGGCTATTGCCTGGGCATTTTCCAACCATGGCGACACCAGCCTGATCAAAGCCGCCAATCAATTTTTACACGACTACCGAGAAAGCGGTGAACTACAGAGGCTCACTGCTCAATTTCACCACCGAACCGACGAATTTAGCATCATGGACTCCCATTTATTGATGACTCGTATCGATCAACGGCTGGGACAATATCAACCCTTGTTTGAATCAATCGCCGGGGAAAAGGGTTTGGACTGGCGCATGCTGGCAGCCATGGCCTACCAGGAATCGCTCTGGGACCCCCAGGCTACATCCCCGACAGGCGTGCGCGGCCTTATGATGTTAACCCAGGACACTGCCGCCGAATTGAAAATTGAAGATCGTCTCGATCCAGAACAAAGCATCCGTGGCGGAGCAGAATATTTTTATATTATGCGCAACAGAATACCCGAAGATATAAAGGAGCCAGATCGCACGTGGTTTGCCCTCGCAGCATATAACGTCGGTCTGGGACACCTGGAAGATGCCAGAGTGTTAACCGAACGACACAATGGCAATCCAGATTTATGGAGCGATGTTCGTAAACATCTACCCTTGCTACAAAAGAAAAAATATTACCGTACAGTCAAGTATGGCTATGCGCGCGGTGGCGAACCGGTGCAGTATGTACAAAACGTGCGCCGCTTCAAAAGCATTTTACAATGGCACACTATGCAGCAGGCAAGGCAAAAAGCTTTACTAGAAAATGAGCTATCGACGGATGATGTTTTTAGTAGCGATCAGGTTCTACCGTTATGATCAATTTTAAGCCGCTGGTTTTATATTCATCCAGCTGGTTTTAACTCGTTACCGCCAGCATGGAACTATTTTTGCAGTTTTGCCAACTGACGCCTTTCACGAAAGAAGTCTTTTAGCAATTGCGCTGCTCGCTCAGCGAACACACCCTCACACCACTCAATCCGATGATTAAAATGCTTTTGGTCAAGCAGCGATAGTTGACTGACAACAGCACCGGCTCGTGGCTCTGGCACTGCAAATACAAGACGGGCAATACGCGCATGAATCATCGCACCAACACACATCGCACAAGGTTCAAGAGTGACATATAAAGTACAACCGGACAGACGATAATTATTGGCAGTGAGTGCGGCTGCACGTAAAGCGCATATCTCTGCATGCGCGGTCGGGTCGGTAAGCCCAATCGTAGAATTTCGCCCTTCACCCAGGGCCTGTCCCTGTTGAGTCACCACAGCCCCTACTGGAACTTCTCCTTTCGCCTGGGCTTGTTCAGCCAACGCCAAAGCTCTGTTCATCCATCGTTCGTCTTCGATGAGGAGTGTCTCTTGCGGAGGGTTTAATGCCACTTTAGTAAAATAGTACTTTAGTGAGCTGCACTGGGTTAGTTGGCATCGACATAGATGGGTTGTCTGGCGTAGCGGCAGATAAGATCTCAAACTCTATCAGGCAAGCCTAATTCAAAGCATCTTGATATTTGCCTGAATGATTTCGAGTGTGTTTATACCATCGACCTTATCTTCATTGGTCATATGTTTGAGACTTTCATCATAAAATCGCCTGGTTTGCTCAAAGGCTTTCTCCCAAACTAATCTGCCGTTGTCAGTGAGTCGCACTTTCCGCGAGCGGAGGTCATCGGGATTAACAACCCTCTCTATATAGTCCAATTCTTCCATTCGCTTCAAAACACCGTTAAGACTTTGCCGACTCACCATCAAATATTCAACAAGACCATTGACCGTCATACCCTCTTTTAAGTCGGGCCGGGACAAAGAATCGAGTATGGACCATTGTTGCGGGCTCATACCAACTTCCGCCAATACCTCACTTGCTTTGCGCAAGGACAGGTTCATCGTCTGGTAAAGCCGGAAAAAAAACTTGTGGGCTATTTCGGCATTAGCGTTATCGGGCGACACCATAGTCTATTACCAGTTCATGAACGTGAGTTTTATTTTTTTAATGGCATCAAACTTACTACATTTTATGACACTTTGATACATATATTTCCATCGGTTGACACACGTCAATGGCTATCCATATGATGCGCTGCCCTTATAATTCGGATCACAGATCCCTAATCCTGGCCCTCTTAATAACCGCCCCATGACCACACCGGAGCAGCGCTATGCATTTTGGTCTTTCAGACTTCCAACACGCTTTAATCGATAGCGCAAAAAAGTTTTCAGCAGAAAAGCTCGCGCCTCTATATAAGTCCCGTGAGGAAGAAGGCATCTTCAGTCGTGAGTTAATTCTGGAGATGGGTCAGCTGGGCTTCCTTGCCCCAGAGGTGGACGAAAAATTTGGTGGCAGTGGTCTGGACGCGCTCACTTCAGGCTTGATTACAGAAGTCATTGCCGCAGGTGATATGAATATTGCTTATGTACCCATCAATCACTCTCTACTATCAAGTTGCATAGTTAAACATGCTCGACCCGAGGTCGTAGAAGAAATTATTCCTAAAATGTGTAGCGGCGAAATCCTTGCCTGTATAGGCCTGACGGAGCCCAGGGGCGGCTCCGATGCTGCAAACCTCATACTGTCTGCAGTACGAGACGGGGACAGCTATATTCTAAACGGAGAAAAGACCTCCATTTCTATGGCCGACCAGGCCGATATAAACCTGGTCTTTGCCCGCACCGGCACCCGCGAAGACAGGGCCCGAGGCATCTCCGCATTTATCGTCGATTTAAACGCCGAAGGCATTACTAAAAGTCGGTTTGAGGATCTGGGCGAAAAGGCTGTGGGGCGAGGCTCCATATTCTTTGACAATGTTAAAATCGACGCCCGTTATCGTGTTGGCGATGAGGGCAAAGGCTTTATTCAGGTCATGCAGGGTTTCGATTTCAGCCGCGCCCTGATCGGTCTACAATGTCTCGCTGTAGCCCGTAAGTGCTTAGACGAAACCTGGCAGTTTATACAGGATAGAGAGACTTTTGGTAAGCCTCTGGCCGCTAATCAAGGCATAACCTTCCCCCTTGCCGAAGCGGAAACTCAACTGGAAGGAGCGCGAATGGTTTGCCTGAAAGCGCTCTGGCTGAAGTCCCAGGGGCTCGACCACACTAAAGAAGCAGCAATGGCCAAGTGGTGGGCGCCCAAGCTGGCTTTCGATATTGCCCACCAATGTCTGCTTATCCATGGCCACGGTGGTTATAGCGAGGAACTACCCTTTGCACAGCGCCTGCGCGATGTCCTGGGCATGCAGATTGGCGATGGCACTGCACACATTATGAAAATGGTCATTGCCCGGAGTTATGTGGGGAAAATATAGCCAACATCGGCTAAAAGAAGCTAAACTCACAAAATTAGGGAGTAAAACAGATGTCTGACGGTGTTGTATTAGTAGATCGCCAAAATCGGGTTGGCATCATGACACTAAACCGACCCAAACTATTCAACTGCCTTTCTATGGCGGCCCATCAAGCTTTAAACGCTGCTCTCGACGACTTTGAAGCTGACGACGATATTCGCTGTGTACTGATCAAAGCCGAGGGTAAACATTTTTGTACCGGCGCTGACTTACAGGAAGTATCCAGCTTTCGCGGTGAATCCAGCGTCGTTAAAAACTTTCTGCAAACCGGTCTCGATACTTTTCGCAGGCTGGAAAACAGCACGCTACCAGTGGTGGTCGCCCAGCAGGGCCTGGCGCTGGCCGGTGGTCTCGAATTGTTGATGTCTGCCGACATCGTCTTTGCCGGTGACAGCGCACAGCTCGGTGATCAACATGCCCAGTTTGGCCTGGTGCCCGGATGGGGAGGTAGCCAGCGTTTAACTCGCCTGATCGGCCGCCGCCGCGCTATGGATCTATTTTTTACTGCACGCTGGATTTCCGCCCAACAGGCCCTCGGCTGGGGCCTGGTGAATTATGTAGTGCCTGATCAGGAGCTGACTCAGACGGCGTTGGATTATTGCGAAGAGCTCACCAGGAAAAGTGCGGCCGGTTTGTCTACTATGAAGCAACTGGTTAATCGCGGCCTTGAATTAACGCTGGATGCTGGCTTGCAACTGGAACTTGATCTGGCCGGACCGGCACTGGCCAGTGACGATGTCAAGGAGGGCACCAAAGCCTTCCTCGAAAAGCGTCAGCCTAATTTTAATTAATCAGTCTTTTTCGTTAGCCCTGACTGACTCAGGTATTAACCGGCTTAGGCACTCATCATGCTCAGCCATTTTCACGAGAGTGAGCTATTTACACTCTTTCAGCCAACCAATAAAAGGTACATAACAGCATGGACTTTCAGGATATTATTTACGAAGTAAAAGACAGCACCGCTTATATCACCATTAACCGACCCGAAGTCTATAACGCTTTTCGCGGCACCACCTGCGAGGAATTGATCAAAGCTTTCCAGAAAGCAGGCTGGAGCAATGACATTACCGCCATTGTTTTCGGAGGAGCCGGTGACAAAGCCTTCTGTACAGGTGGCGACCAAAGCTCTCACGATGGCAATTACGATGGACGCGGCACTATTGGCCTGCCGGTGGAAGAGTTACATACCATTATTCGCGACGTGCCAAAACCGGTGATTGCGCGGGTGCAGGGCTATGCCATCGGTGGTGGCAACGTATTAGCCGTGCTCTGTGATATGACTATCGCCAGCGAAAGCGCCGTATTTGGCCAGGTCGGCCCCAAGATGGGTTCCGTCGATCCTGGCTTTGGCACCGCCTATTTGGCTCATGTAGTAGGCGAAAAGAAAGCCCGTGAAATCTGGTATATGTGCCGACGTTATAGCGCCCAGGAAGCCCTGGAAATGGGCCTGATTAACGCTGTCGTCCCCGATGACAAACTCGATGATGAAATCGCTGCCTGGTGTGCCGAGCTGGCTGAGCGTAGCCCAACCGCCATCGCCATCGCCAAACGTTCCTTTGTTGCCGCCACAGAAAACATCCGTGGTATTAGCAGTCTCGGCCTTCAGGCGCTAAAACTCTATTATGATACAGACGAGTCCCGGGAAGGTGTCAACGCCCTTAATGAAAAACGCCCGCCAGAGTTTCGGAAGTATGTAAAATAAAGTGGCGAGAATTAGAGCCGCATAAAACGGGGCTGAGGAAATTAACGGCCGCACAAAACCAATCAATTGATCAATATTAAGGAGTCACTTCCATGGATCTAGACCTCAAAGAAAAATCCGTTATTGTCACCGGCGGCGCATCCAATATCGGCCGCGCTATCGTACTTAAGTTTGCTGAAGAAGGTGCCAATATCACTATTGCTGATCTCGATACTGACAGTGGTGAGCGGGTAGCGGCGCTGGCCACGAAAGCTGGCGCATCCGCCGTACAGGTAGTTAAAACCGACATTACTGATATGGCCAGTGTCGAAAATCTATTTGAAAAAGCGGTTAACGCTTATGGCGGTGTAGATTGCCTGGTCAATAATGTGGGCTGGGATAAACTGATGTTTTTCACCCAGACCACGCCTGACCTGTGGGAAAAGCTGATCAAAATTAATTATCTCGGCAACCTTAACTGCACCAAAACCGCGCTGGACTATATGATCCCCAACGGTGGCGGCTCAATTGTATCCATCAGCTCTGACGCTAGTCGCCAGGGCGAGCCTCGGGAGGCGGTTTACGGTGGTTTAAAGGCAGCAACAAACAGCTTTATGAAAACCATCGCCAAAGAAAATGGCCGCAACAATATTCGCTGTAACTGTGTCTGCCCGGGAGTTACCGTCCCAGACAGCGCCGACGAAACCAGCGAAAATAGCATGTGGGCAGTCAAGGATGCCATGTTCACTGAAGAGCAATTCGCGGCTATTGCCAAAACGCTGCCTTTAAAGCGCATCGGCAAACCTGAAGATGTGGCTAACGCCGTAGTATTTTTATCTTCACAAAAAGTCGCTGGCTATATTACTGGACAGGTACTCAGTGCCAGTGGCGGTTATAGCATGATCGGTTAGCCACACCGACTTTAATCTAAAAAGCCCTGCATAAGCAGGGCTTTTTTATGGCACTTGTTTAATTATGGCTCTTGTTAATCAGGTAAACGTTAGGGAACCTCTGATTAATTCTGGACGAAGTAGATTGCGATTCAAAATGTCCAGATTCGAGGCGAAAACTGCACGTAATAGCTAGCTATTGCGAAGGTTTGCAACGAAGAAACTGGATATTTTGGGCGCAAGATACGAGTTCATGAATTGATCAGAGGTTCCTTAGCTATTTATCTCAGGCAACTCCATCACGGGCGACTTGTCTCTCGGCCCAGCGCCAGTAAAGCACGGCAACAAACAACAATCCCAACACTGGAATAGTGATTAATAACAGAGTCTGCCAGCCGAAACTTGCCAATAACCAGCCTGCCATTAATGCGCCACCAGCCTGTACGCCAAAAATCGTAAAATCATTAAAGGCCTGAATTTTAAATTTTTCCGATTCCCGGTAGGCCCGCGGTAGCAGCGTGGTGCCGCCGACAAACAGAAAATTCCAGCCAACCCCAAGCAACACCAGTGATACCCAGTAGTTGGTAAATTCATAGCGTGAAAATACGGCGACGACCATAATCAAAAATGCCACCGCACCAAGACTAATCAAGCCCAACTCACCAATGCGACGCGCCAGCCACGGCACAAAAAACGAGGGCAGAAACATAGCCACTATGTGGCTCTGAATAACCCATTTGGTAGTAATCAGACTGTGACCATTTTCAAAATGCATATGCAGAGGTGTAGCCGTCATCACCAAACTCATCACCGCAAATCCCGCTACCCCCGATAACACCGCCACCCAAAGTACAGGTTGGGCAAGAATAGTGGATAAGCGGCGACTGCCCTTATCATCATCAGTCAGCGCCACAGCCGCCATTTCTTTGTAGAAACTCAAAACCAGCATGGCAAGCAAAGTGACTCCGATCAACAGGGCGAACGAGCCCGCATAAGCAACTTCAAAAATATTTTTCCCGCGCACCGCAATTTCTGGACCGAGAAAAGCCGCCACAATACCGCCAATTAAAACTCTCGAAGCCGCTGTAGACATATCCTCTACTGGCACGCTCTCCATAGCGGCAAAGCGGTATTGCTGCCCTGCCGCCAAACCCAGGCCCATGACCGTAACCGCCGCCACAAATATGCCAAAACTTTGCTGCGCCAGGCCATAAATAGCTAACATTGCCCCACCAACGGCAAGCGCTGCACAAGCGATAAATATGGATTTTCTACCTAAACTGCGCATACTGAGAATCACTGGCAGGGTCGCCAGAGCGGAACCGAGAACGAATGCACCCACCGGTAACGTTGCATAGGCTGGATCGGGCGCTAACTGTTTACCGATAATACTACCGAGAAAAACTACAAATGAGGCTATTGACATAGTCAACGCCTGACAACAGGTCAATACCCAGACATTCTTATTATGCTTCAATCCACTTACCTCCAATACATCTGACAAGTCTAAAACGCCACGCTGGCAACATGCATTTAAACAAAATTAAGAATTGCCGTATATTTTCGGTAATTGGTACCTATTTCGAAACAGCAAGGAAGAGGTTCTGTCGCCCTAACAAAGCTGCTGTTGCGCTTATTTTTACAGCGCTCTTATCGCCATGATATTTTAAAAAGGTTTATCACCAATAATCGTTACGCGTTCGACAGAGCGCTCCTGCGGCCAGTAATCCGAAACCGCATAGTGCTGGCAGGCACGATTGTCCCAGAAAGCAATAGAGTTTGGCTCCCACTGGAATCGGTACTGGTATTCGGGAATCGCTGCACGACCATACAAAAATTTCAAAAGGTCGTCAGATTCCTGTTTATCCATACCCACAATGTGCTGCGTGAAAGCTGTATTCACATAAATACTCTTACGGCCAGTGTCGGGATGTGTCCGGATCACCGGATGTTCAGATTCTGGAAACTGCTCTTTTTTTGCCCTTATTTCGTCGTCAGATGCACCGTTGGCTTTCATACCTTCGAAAAATGGGGAGGCGTCGTGGATGGCGGTTAAACCATCTAGCTTCTCCTTCATTTCATTATCGAGATCTTCATAGGCCCTTTCCATATTGGCAAACAGCGT
>Ga0164313_10001665_pt1 | contig 19700 bp, 14 predicted proteins | sample GuaBasSedimGuay4_FD_113735 | JGI IMG/M metagenome (GOLD analysis project Ga0164313, IMG submission 113735) | Subseafloor sediment microbial communities from Guaymas Basin, Gulf of California, Mexico - Guay4, Core 4569-4, 0-3 cm | ecosystem: Environmental > Aquatic > Marine > Hydrothermal vents... | reverse complement strand
CGTGAAGTTAATGGGTGATGACTATTGGCGTTACGGCATCAAGGCTAATGAAAAAGAACTTGAGCATGTAATGCGCTACACCCACGAACAGGGACTTGTGAAGCACCGGGCAGATTTTCGGGAAATGTTTCATCCATCAACATTGAACCTTGAAGAAACATTGGGTTGACCGTCACATAAACAGTCGCTTCATGTGGGTTCCTAAAACGCTGCGCTATTTTCGGAATCAGTAGCGCCCCAAAAGGGGTCAAACGTCAAAGGTAATATTTTCAGTTTTCGGTCGGGCGGACTTGATTTTCCTCCTTGCAAACCAGGGGTCAAACCTGAATGGCACTGAGAGAAATGCTATTCGAAGGGGTCAAACCTGAATGGCAATGTTAAGGGGTATCCAGGAGGGCTTCGAAGGGGTCAAACCTTGATTCCCGCATTGGCATGCAGGAATGCAAGGAATGACCCCGTGGCAGGCAAGGCACGCCCCTTGTAGGATCCGAGCACCTCTCCTCAGGAAGTCGTATCCGGAACTTCCCGGTCGGAACACGTCTGTTCCTTGACCGAGGCGGGTGATGATCCCGCCTTCGCGGCCCCCGCTTTGTCAGTACCCAGAACAGGCGATCCCATGAGCACGGCGATCCACCGGGTTTCAGGACCGGCCTCAAGGCCGATCTTTATCGCCATGGTCAGCGGGACTGAGAGCAGCATCCCGACCGGCCCAAGCACCCACCCCCAGAAAAACATCGAGATGATGATGACGAAGGGCGACAGGCCGAGACCTCGCCCGAGCACTTTGGGCTCCAACCAATTGCTGATACCCACGTTTATCAGAACATAACCCAGCGCCGTGTACAGCCCATGAGACACCCCGTGCTGAACCACCGCCAGCATCACCGCCGGCACCGCGGCGATGATCGATCCGATGGTGGGGACATAATTCAGGAGAAATGCCATCAGCCCGAGCAGGATCGGATAATCGATCTGCATCACCATCGCGAACCCCATGACCAGCCCGCCAGTCAACAGGCTCATCACCGTCTTGAGGGCGACATAATGCCGGATATCCTCCACGATGCGGCCGACATACTTGATCGTCTCCTCGGACAGGCCTTCCAGATCCCTCACCTTGGACGGGAGAATCGCCACTTCGAGAAGGAAAAACACCACGATCAGGAGGATCAGAAAGCTGCTGCTCAGAAGCGAACCGATCGAAGCCAGCATATTGCCGACAAAACGCATGGCGGCCTGGGGATTGATGGTGATGGCCTTCAGTTCCTCCGGGACATCAATCCCTTTCCCCTCAAACCATGCCACTGTGCCTTGAAGCTGAACCTGAAGCCGTTCCTGGTACTGCGGCAGGTTGCGTGTAAAATCGGTGACTGACGTACTGACCACACCCACCAGACCGAGAACGATCACCACCAGCCCAAGAACCAGGATCAGGAGCGCCAGCCAGGAGGGTACGCCGTGCCTCTGAAGGGCGAGAAAAACAGGGGTGGCAATCACGGCCACAAAGATGGCCATCAGGAACGGCACCGCGATCGGAGAGGCCGCCTTGATTCCCGCCACAAAGATGACGGAGGCGGCGGCTCCAATCAGGAACCGCAGCACAGGTTGTCGATTACTCACACGGGTGGCGGGGCGCATATGTTCGGGACGAGGTTCGGTGGAAAAACTGTGCTCTTATGGCACGGACCAAACGCAGGAAGCAATCCGAATCAGGATTGGCCGGAGACCTCGCCTCGGATCTTCGGAGGGATCAAAGGAGGGTGGCTTTGTTCAATAGGAGTTACGGTCAACCTGGCTTCGAGGGGGTCAAAGCACATAGGCTGATGTCGGCAGATTGGCTGCCTCGGTACTCGCATTGGCATGCAAGATAATGAGCAATGACCCCCTCCTTCGCGTAAAGCTATGGCGGACACGCCATCGGCTGTTCTTCGTCAGGAATTCCCAAACCGGTGCTTAACTTAGGGGTGTCCAGGATGAATAACGGTCAGCTTGGCTTCGAGGGGGTCAAAGCACATATCTCGCATTGGCATGCAAGATAGTGAGCAATGACCCCTCATTTGACATCGGTCGGCGGCGCCTCATCCGCTTTCTGTTCGGAGACCGGACCGCCTTCCGGCATCACGATCACCCGGAACACCTTGTCATCCCCGAGGTAGGCTTGGGCCAGGACATCAAGTTCGCTGGTGGTGATCCCCTCGATGTCGCTGTAGCGGGAGCGCGACCACTCGAGGCGTTGCGGAAACTCCTGGGCGCTGAGCAGGACCGCCCCCAGCCAATAGCCGTTCGTGCGGGCCGACTCGCGCAGCGCGGTGAGCACCGGCTCCTTCGCCCGTTCGAGTTCGTCCTCGGTCACCCCGTTGCGGGCAAGGTCCGTCGCCAGTTCGATCGCCACATCGGCAATCCCGTCCGCCTTGTCCGGTTCGACCGATATTCGGGCGTTTATATATCCGTATTCTTCATACGTATCACTTGGACTACTGCCGGCCCGCGGACTGTAGGCGCCTCCGAGTTCCTCCCTGATCTTCACCCGAAGGCGATCGGTCAGCACATTGGCCAGGAGGGACAGACGCCGGGCCACCCGGACATCACGACTGTCCGTCGTCGGCCAGTAGAGGGCCACGATGCTCTTGGGAATCTCGGTCGGCACGGTGTAGTTCCGGGTGAATGGTTCATCCGGAAAGAAAACCTGCCGGGCGGCGGAATAGGCGGGTTTCCCCGTCCGGGCGGGCAGAGCACCAAGGGTCAACCCCACCGCCTCAATCGCCTGATCGAGGTCGAGATCGCCGACCAGACCGATTTCGATCGCGCCATCCGCAAGGTCAGGGGCGAGCCAGGCCCGCACTTCGTCCATGGTACGAACGCTGAGTTCGGATTCGAGTGGCATGCCAAACCGGGGATCCCCACTGGCCAGGAGACGTGCCACTTCCAGTTGCAGGGGACCGTCCGGGACATGGGCCATCCGAGCATAGTATTGCTGGATGCCTTTCCTGATCTGTCGATCGGCTTCGGGACGGTAGCCCGGATCGGTGATGGTGGCGGCGGTCAACTGAAGCTGAAGAAGCAGGTCCTCGGGAGTTGTGCCGCCGGTAAAGACGAAAGCATCATCCCCGACTGAAAATCCGACGCCCACGTTACGGCCGGCCATCATGCGGCGGAGGTCATCACTGCTGTGCGCGCCGAGGCCCCCGGCCGTGAATACGCTGGAGGCAAACACGCCGAGACCGGGTGTATCGGGGGATTCGGTCAGTTTTCCGCCTCCCAAGCGGACACTCATACCGATTCGACCGGCCTCGAAGTCGGTTTTCTTCACATTCAGGCGGACACCGTTTGAATACACCACCTGGGTGAGGTCGAGATCTTCCACCCATCGTTTCTCGACCACCAACCCCGCCGGCCCGAAATCGGTGTAGGCGAATTGGAGATCGTCAATCGGGTCCGGTGCTTCCAGCCCGACCAGCCGGGCCTCCTGATAGACCGCCGCGATTGCTGACTCGGCATCGCCCTTGACTGGCGCGTTCCCGATCACGGTCAGAAACCGATGGGGAATCGACCAGGCCTCCCGCAAAGCCGCCATGCATTGGTCGACGGTTATCTGATCCAGGACCCGTGAATAGAGTTCGAGGTTCAGTTCCGGCGTGGTGAATACTGATTGGTCGGCAATGGAACCGATCAGTTGCCCGGCCAGGCCGGACGAACGCCGGGTCGGCGCTCGCTTGACCGCCTGTTCGAGGCCGTTCCGGAAAGACGCGACGACTTCGGCCAATTCGGGCTCCTGAAAGCCATACTGCAAAGCCCGGCGCAATTCATGGTCCGCAGCTACGAGTGCCGCCTCCCATTGATCCGGCTGGCAGGTGATCTCAATGTTCGCGTTGCGGAAGAAATCGAAGTCCTCGGATACACTGGTTCGACCGGATGAAAACGGAGCGTTTTCTTTCTTCGCCAATTCAGACAGGCGTCGGTTCAGGATTGAAACCGCCATCGATCGGGGCAGGTATTTGAGTCTGTTTTCAGCCGTATCCGGTTCGAAGCCGTAGGTCGATATCGATTGGATGCCCACGGTGGTCGACCCCGCCTCCGGCTCCTCATGGTAAAGGACGGAGATCCCTTCCGATTCAAGCAGGGAACCCATATCGGGATCCGTCCGGGCCGGCGCCCGCGCGACCAGGTCCGAAAAGGCCGCCACGATATTCTCCTCGACCAGGATTGGATCGAAGTCGCCGACCGCCACCACCGTGATCCGCTCCGGAGTGTACCAGGTATCATAAAAGTCCACGAACTCGGACCGGGGCGCCGTCTCGATGACTTCTTCCAGGCCGATCGGGATCCGGCTTGGAAGCCGACTCTCGCCGAGCACGAACTCAAGTTCCGCAACGAACGACCGGAATTCCACCGAGTCACGGGTGCGTTTCTCACTCAGAATCACTCCGCGCTCATGATCGAGTTCCTTTTCGCCCAGGAGGAGTCCGCCCGCATAGTCCCGAAAGACCTGGAAGCCCTCCTCCAGCGTCGCCTCCTCGGTATTCGGCAGGTCGATCATATAGACGGTCCTGTCAAAACTGGTGTAGGCGTTGGTGTCCCCTCCGAAGTTCATGCCCATCCGCTGGAAGAACTCGACCAAGGTACCGGGCGGGTAGTGCTCACTTCCATTGAACGCCATATGTTCGAGAAAATGGGCGAGGCCACGCTGCTCCTCGGTTTCATGAAGGGAGCCCGCCTCAACCAGCAGCCTCAATGCGGCCCGCTCCCGCGGCTCGCTGTTTGCCATGACGGCATAGCGGATGCCATTGGGGAGCCGGCCAAAAGTCACCGCCGAGTCGACCGGAAGATCACTGTCGGTGTGGGCGAAACCGGAGGTGCCCGCGAAGAGTCCGGGCGTTGATCCGATCAAAGCGGCAAGGAAGAAAAAAAAGTGGTTCATGTCAGGTTCAAGGTGCCCATATGAGACCGAAACCGTAGTCCCTGTTCCATTGAATGCGAGTCCGATACCGAAAAATCAGGTATCCTGAACCAGACTCGATATCTGCCGGTCAAAGGTTGCCACGACCCCAAACTCCCGTTTTCTAGTGGTGTGATCACCATGAGCATGCTTCGAATTCGCAATCCTCTCGCCCTGCTTTCCGCGTTTGCCTTCATCGCGGTTTACCTTCTTCAGCCGGTTTTCGGATCATTGGACGACCTTCCGGAAAAGGCTTCGACCGACCGGTCCGAATACCGGCACCTCGTTTTGGACAATGGTCTCCGCGTGATCCTCCTGTCCGATCCCGACCTGAACAAATCGTCCGCCTCCATGGCCATCGACGTCGGGTCCCTGAGTGACCCGAAGGAACGCCAGGGCACCGCCCATTTTCTGGAGCATATGCTCTTTCTGGGCACCGAGAAGTACCCCGGGGAGGGCGATTACGGCAACTATATCAGGAGCCATGGCGGCTTCAGCAACGCGTATACCGCCGGCGACCACACCAACTACCATTTCGAGATCAATCACGACGCCTTTGACGGCGCCCTCGACCGTTTCGCCCAGTTCTTCATCGCGCCGCTTTTCACCGAGGAGTTCACCGAACGGGAGATGAACGCGGTCGATTCCGAAAACGAGAAGAACCTGGAGAATGACCTCTACCGCATCGACCGGGTACAACGCAGCTATTTCAACGAGGACCATCCGGAAAACCACTTTTCGACCGGTAATCACGCCACTCTCGAAGGGATCCGGAGGGCGGAGTTCGTCGGATTCTACCAAAAATACTACAGCGCCAATCGGATGGCGCTGGCCCTGACCGGGGCGGTCGGCCTGGACGAACTCGAAACCATTGCCCGGACCCATTTTTCCCCGATCGAAAACCGCGATGAACCTCCCATCGTCTATTCCTCCAGGCTGCTGGATCCCGAGCCGTTCGTCCGCTTCCTGCAGATCGAACCGATCAAGGACCTCCGTCAGTTGACCATGGATTTTCCGCTGCCCGCAACCCGGCGACTCTACGAGAGCAAGCCGGCCCGGATCGTCGGCTTCATCTTTGCTTATGAAGGCGCAGGCAGCCTGCTGTCCATCCTCAAGGAAGCCGGTCTGGCCACCGGCCTCGGCGCCGGCGCCTATGAACCCACGGCCGAATACAGCATCCTGTCCATTACGGTCGAACTGACGCCGGAGGGCCTCGAACGATGGGAGGATGTGATGAAGACCGTGTTCTCCTATGTGGAGTTGATGCGCACATCGCCCTTCCCCGATTTCATCTTCAATGAACGGGCCACCTTGGCCCGCCTGGACGAGCTCTACAAGAACAAGGGCGAGGGCAACGCGCGTTCGACGTCCCTCGCAACCGACGCCCTCCACTACCCGCTGGAGGTGGCCGAGCGCATACCCTACCTTTACACCAAACCGGATCCGGACGCCTATTCTGCGATTCTCGACGCCATCCGACCGGGCACGATGATCGCCGCCCTGGTGGCCAAGGGCGTTCCGACTGATCGAAAGGAACAGTATTACGAAACCGACTACAGCTATTCCGAAATCTCGGGCGAACTGTACGACGCGCTGGCAAGCCCCACGATCGATCCGGAGATGGTCTTCATCCAGCCGAACCCCTTCGTGCCGACCAAGGTGGAGTTGTTGGCCGAACGCCCGATCAAGCTGATTGATGAACCCGGCCTGACTCTCTACTATTCCCAGGATACCGAATTCGAGCGGCCCGTGGTGGCGACCGTGATCAAGATCCGGCAACCCACCCGCGCGGCGACTTTGAGAACCGCCGTTCTGAAGTCGTTTTACCAGGCAACTCTGAACGAGATGATCAACGAGGTGACCTACGCTGCCTCGGAGGCGGGTCTGAACTACAGTCTCATTGCCAGTCTGGATGGCGTCACCCTGAAGATCAGCGGCTACAATGAGTCCGCCGATCGCCTGATGCGTTTCGTGGTTGAGAAGCTGACCCGTATCGACCTTCCCCGGGAACGCTTTGAGGCGATCAAGGACAGGATGATCCGCGACCTGGTCAATGCCGATCGACTTGATGCCTACCGGCAGGCTCGCGAGACAAAACGCAAGGTTCTCCGAAAGGTCTATTTCACACCGGCTGAGCAGCTCACGACCGCCGGATCGATCACTCTGGGTGATGTTCAGGCGTTCGCTCCGTCCCTTTTCTCGGAAGGAAAGATCGAGGCGCTTGTCCATGGGAACGTGACGGCTGAAGAGGCGGTCGCGTCAATCGAGTATGTTCGTGATTCGCTCGGTATACGATCGGTGTCCCCGGATGAACTCTTCGAAATCGAATTGCTGAGCCAGGAACCCGGGGAAGTGGTGACCTCCATCGACCGGCTCAAGGTGAACAATTCCTGTCTCTGGTCGGAATATTACCTCGCACCCGACTCACCTGCAAACCGCGCGGCCTCCCTGTTCATCAACAATTTCATGGAAGAGCCATTCTACACCGAGATGCGGACCCGCCAGCAACTTGGCTATATTGTGTGGAGCTTCACTTTCCCACAGGAGGACGAACTCTTCGGCGGCTTTATCATCCAATCCGCGGATTATCCAGCCGATGAGATCCAGAACCGGGTGCGCGCTTTCCTGAAGACGGTGCCCGATCTCCTGGCCGACCTGCCTGACGAGGATTTTGCGTCCATCGTGGCCGGCGTCCGAGCCCAGATTGAGGAGAAGGACAAGAGCATCGCCGAACGGGCGTCACGATACTTTCTTCGTGCCTATGAATACGAAGAAGACTGGGAGCGCCGCAGGAACACACTCCAAGCTCTCGACAATCTGACTCGTGAGCAGGTGGAGGAGGCGCTTGGCCGGATGCTTTCCCCGGAGACCAGCCGTATCCGCACCGTTCTTGCCTTTGCCCGCCAGCATGAGCCAGTCGCCGGGACCACGGCCTCCTACGAGGATGTCGAAACGTGGAAAGCCGAACAACGCTTCGATTGACCCGACCGACTTCCTCACTCCTGCAGGGGCGTGCCTTGCTTGCCTCGGCGTAGCTGGCGGCGCGTAGACGGGTGTGCGCCCTCCGACGCTCCGGAAAGGGCGCACACAAGGCACGCCCCTACAAATACTTCGCTTCGCCTGCTTTGTTGACGAGGATTCGGAGAGCGCTGTCCGATCCGACCATTCCGTTTTCGATCTCCCTTTCGCTGAATCGGGCCAGCAGGATTTCTCGGGCTCCCCGGCGGTCGAAATCGTAAATCACAAAAAGAATGCCGTCCGCCGTATCCACGCTGTCCGGATAGGACACCCCTTCCCGCTCGTCGAGAAGCAGACCACCCACCCAGGACGCGCCGTCATCACGGGAAAGGAAGGCGGTCAGATGGGACCTGCCGATACGCTTGCCCAGCGGCCCGTGTTTGATCAGCAGCAGGTTACCGCTGAACAGGCGCCGGATATGAAAACGCGAGGTTGGGTGTTGAACGACAGAGGGGGCGACCTCGGTCCAGGTGCGACCCCGATCGAGCGACCGGCTTTCGCCGATACCATAAGTGGTTCGAATCCACATCCAAAGGGTCCCGTCCGGCAATTCAACGATCTGGTGTTCATCACAGCTTCGATCCTTCTTCACCGGAACATTGGCCCGGCCAATCAATTCCCAACTTCCTCCCTGGTCCTGCGATGATACCACTCCCGCACTACCCTCCGTGAACCAGGAAGCCACCGGATGCAGCCACTCGCCCGTTCGGAGGACGATGGGCTTGTTCATCATGATACCATCCGACAGGCGTTGGGGTTGTGACCAGACCGGATGCGCCCGGTCGGGATCCGGAGTCGACATGGTCCAGACGCCGCTGCGACCATCCGCCTGTCGCTCGTAACCCTGGGCCCAGAACAACCAGAGCCGACCCGTCGGGTCAGTCCAGAGACAGGGATCAAACGCGCGGGTCGGTCCTTCACCATCCGGATCGACCACCATGCATACCGGGGACCAGGAATCTCCCGCGCCTGAACTCCGAGCCAGCAAGAGATGGTTCTGATTGTCCTCGGTGACCCCACCTCCATACCAGCAGGCCCATAGCTGCCCGGTCTCCGTCCTGGCGATCCCCGGGATGCCTTGAAATTTTCGGGTTGCGTCAGCGTAGGATTCACCCGGGGAGGTGATGACCTGAGGGGGCTGAAGAAAAGGTTCTATCATTGCGGAATGCGGAATGCGGAATGCGGAATGCGGAATGCGGAATGCGGATGAAAAGATAAACCTTCATTCGCGTTCATGCGAATGCAGGTGATTCGATTTCCCACTTCTGCCTTCTAACTTCCTACTTCTAACTTCCCCTAAAGCGGTTCGACCTGCTGGATCATTGGCCAGAGGGTGACATCCTGAGTCACCAGGTGTGGGGGGAGTTCGCATACATGTGCCACCAATTCCCCCAGATCCCCGGGTTGGATACACTTGGCGTTGTCCTCCGCACTCCGTGCCTCCAGGCCGGCGGCATCCAGGAATTCGGTGGCTCCCCAGGAGGGAATGACCGTGGTCACACGAACGCCATGTTCCCGAAGCTCGGTAAAGAGGCAATTGGAGAGTTGGGCCAAGCCGGCTTTGGCCGCCGAATAGGGTGCCCATCCCGGCCAGGCCTGACGCTGGCACACACTCGAGATATTCACGATGATGCCGTTGCCCTGTTTCTTCATCACCTTTGCCGCTCGACGGCACCCGAAAGCCGCACCCACCAGGTTCAACTGGATGCTGTCCATGATCTCGTCGTCGCTCATCTCGGTCAGGGGAGCGATGCGGACGCCGCCGCCGGCATTGTTGACGAGTATGTCGACCGAACCGCTCGCTTCCTGCACCGACTGAAACAAGCGGTCCCAGTCCCCCGGGACGGTCACATCGGCCTTAATCCACCTCAGGTCGAGGTCGGTGGCAACTTTCTTGAGAGCCTTCTCATCCCGGCCGGTTATCCAGACGGTCGCTCCGCGTTCGCGCAGCGCGCCTGCGATACCCTCCCCATAACCCCTGGCCCCACCTGTGACGATGGCTGTCCTGCCCGCCAAAGTCCTGTTCTTTTGAGTTGCATCCATGGCTCATGAAGAAGGAAAAACCCACCGCGGCGCAACCAAACGATTTCGTCCGGTCGGGAGAACGGATTCGGTTCGTCATTCAGGGCGGCCGACTCTACTGATTCACCATGATCCCTGATCTCGATCCGCTGGCCCGTCTGGATGCGTATGATGTTCTCTGGGACACACCTTCGCCGGGTTCCTCCGGCAGCCTGCCGCTCGGCAACGGGGAGGTCGGGATCAACGCCTGGGTGGAGACCGATGGGACGCTCGTATTCACGCTTGCCCGCACTGATGCTTGGGACCGCTATGGCCGGCTCCTGAAGATGGGCAAAGTGCGCGTCGCCTTTGACCGATCGCTCTGCCAGGGTGGACGCTGTGTCCAGAGACTGCGGCTTCGCCACGGGACATTCGAGATTCGCGGAGGCGGGCCGACGATCCATTTGCGCCTCTGGGTCGACGTCGAATCCGATTGCGTCCGGGTGGTGGCGGAAAGTGCCGTTCCCTTTGGGGCAACCGTCGCCTCCGAGCCCTGGCGGACGAGGACCCGCACGCTCGGCGAGAAGGAGTGCCACTGCGTGGATACGTTTGGTGAGCCCGTCATCGAGCATCCGGACACGGTTCTCGCGACCGGCGATCGGGTCTATTCCTTCCATGCTTCGCAATCTCCGACCACCGTGTGGCGCCGGGGCCTTGAATTGCAGGGGTTGGCCGATTTCGCCGCCGATCACGCCGATCCCCTGGATGGACGCATCTTCGGTCTGGTCATCCATGGACCTGGTCTTTTCGACGACAGGAAGGGGGGGCTCGCAACCCACCGGCAAAGCCGCCGATTCGAATGCTGTGTGACCACGCTTACCAGAACCGGCACCACGCCCAAGGGGTGGATCGAGCACGCGGCCCTCTGTGCCGACCGTGATGCAGCCAGACGGGCTGATCTCACCGCGCGAATTGCAGAGAACTGGTGGAGTCGATTCTGGCAGAGAAGTTGGATATTCATCGACACGGCGGACGAGGAGGGGCACGACGTGACCCGGGCTTATGTATATCAGCGCTACATCATTGCCTGTTCCGGCCGCGGCCGTTTTCCCATCAAATTCAACGGAAGCCTTTTTACGGCCGAGTGGAGCCTGGAGGGGGAGGATTTCAACTGCGACTACCGACGGTGGGGAGGCGGGTATTGGTTTCAGAACACCCGTCACAGCTACTGGCCACTCCTGGCCTCGGGCGATTTTGACCTGATCGAACCCTTTGTGCGCCTCTACTGCGACACCCTGCCCCTGGCCCGGCACCGCAGCCGCACGTGGTATGGTCACGACGGGCCATGGTTTCCGGAGACGATGCAGTTCTGGGGCGCCTATCTGTGTTCAAATTATGGATACGACCGATCGAACCGGCTTCCCCGGGATATCGAGAACACCTTCATCCGCAGCTACTGGAACCCCGCGGTCGAATTGACCGCCTTCGCCCTGGAAGCATGGGACCATACCCGAAGCGACGAATTTGCCAACGCATACCTGCTGCCGCTCGGACGCGCCGTCACGTCGTTCTTCGAAAACCACTTCAACCGGACCGGCGACGGCCGACTTCGGCTGTCGCCCGCCCAGGCCCTCGAGCAGTACCACGAAGCGATCAACCCGATGCCAGAAATCGCCGGAATGAGAGGGAACCTTCCGAAACTCGCCGCGCTCCCCATGGCTGGAGCCACGGATCGCCGGGCTTGGGAAAAGCTTGCCGCTTCCCTTCCTGAGATACCCATCCGCCAAATCGGACGCCGACGCCTGTTGGCGCCGGCCCAAACCTGGACGGGCCCCGCGCGAAATTCCGAAAACCCCGAACTCTACGCCGTCTTCCCCTACGGTGCCTGCCTTGAGGACCCCGAGGTCCGCGAAATAGCCCTTGAAACCTTCCGGCAACGCTCTTTCAAGGGGCTCGGGGGGTGGAGCCAGGATCCGATCCAGGCCGCGCTTCTGGGCGAGACTGAAGAGGCGCGGGAGCTCATACTGGCCCACGCACGGGAGGAAAACCCGCTCGCCCGTTTTCCGGGATTCGGCCCCGCCCACTTCGACTGGATTCCCGACCAGGATCAGGCCGGAGTCGTCATGACCGCCCTTCAGAGAATGCTCCTCCAATGGAACGGTTCCGAGCCGAAAGCGTTTCCGGCCGTCCCGGACAACTGGAGCGTTCATTTCGCCCTGCACGGACCCGGGCGGAGACGGGTGATCAGCTCAAAGGCCCCCGGCCGGAAAGGACGGTCGATGACCGACAGAGCCAATCAGGAATAGAGTGACCTTTGGTTGATTCGAGACTGTCCGTAGGGCGAGGATTCGGGCGCGGGTCAGTTCGAGGCAGAAGCGACCGCCGCCGGCAAGTTGCGACTGTGCTCCGTGATCTGAAGACTGGCCTCCGGCCTGAACAGATCGGAATCCAACGGAAGGCCGGTCTCATAGTAATCGTAGGCAATTTCCACAAGCAGCTCATCACCCTCACGAACCTGGGTACGCAACGGCGAATTCGAATCCGGTGCGCAAAACACGGTCAGAGTAACTCCATCGACAACCGTCTCGTACACATCGAAAAAATTGCAGTCCTCTCCCCGTCTGATCGGCTCCACTTCGTTTTCCGCCATGAACGTGAGTTCCCGACCAATTTCAAACAGCGGTGCCCGGTGATCACCAACCGGCGATCCCGATGGCACGATGGGCACCCGAAATCCCCGCTCCGGATCCGGAGCTATGAAATGCATTCCTGATTCGTTGACCTGATTGATCATCCAGATGTCGCGCCCGTTCAGAATGATCAAGGCATGCATGCCGAATTCGAGATCACGCGTCTCCTCCACCCGACCCATATTGTCGCCGACACGATAAACAGTCCGTGGAAGCCCGGCATAGGCACCGGGTTCAATATCGGGACCCTGCAGCCGGTAGACAACCTTGACCATGGCCTCACTGCCGAGGAGTGAGGACGCCAGAAAGGCAAATAGTGTCAGGTATTTCATCGGTAATGTTGGGTTGCCGCGCCAGCTCCAGAGATTCGCCATTTCGGTTGAACGCCCGAAGCGAAAAATGCCCCTGAGGGAAACGCCCTATCTCAATCGTCGGACGATCACCCGGTCTGAAGCACCTGCGGGGGCGGAAAATCGGCTTCACACTGTTTTACGGTTACGGGCGGGCGGATCCGTCAACCACCGTGTAGAAAAGGCACCTGCCGATAGTAGAATTACGGAAAGAGATTCAAAACAATGTCATGAGTTTCCGGCCTCGTTCAGAGAGCACAGGACCGGTTCCCGCCAAGTTCGGTCGGCAGATCTGAATTCCGGACAGGCACCGGATCACTCGACCGACTGTGATTACCAGTTGCCCTCGACCGGTAAATCACTAGGGAAAAGGAAGTTGATGACCGAACCAGTCCAATCAGAGCCGTTTCTTGCCGACCGGGTGGATGATGACCTGATCATTACCCTGCAGAGCGATTGGCTGATCGGAACCGGTGTGCCGGACACGGCCCGAATCAAGAGAGACCTGAAAGATTCGTCCGCCCCCCGGCGCATGGTTTTCAAGGACGCCCTGGGCAAGTGGGACAGCAGCCTGCTCACCTTCCTGATGAACTGCCAGGACCTGGCGGCCGAACAGGGCATTGAGTTCGAGGATGCGAACCTGCCCGATGGCGCCCGAAGGCTTCTCACCCTGGCCCGGACCGTTCCACCCAACAAAGATGCAGGCAAGACCGAGGGGACGAGTGGATGGGTGACCCGGATCGGAGAGTCCGTCCTTTCAGGATGGTCGGGCACCTGGCGCTTTGTCGAGTTTCTCGGCGAAACCGTGCTTTCACTCGGTCGTCTCATGCGCGGCCGAGCCCAACTGCAGTGGTCACAGGTCGGCCTGATCATCCAACAGAGCGGTCCCTCCGCCCTCGGCATCGTGGCCCTGATCAATTTCCTGGTCGGGATGATCCTCGCCTTCGTCGGCGCGGTGCAGCTGATCCAGTTTGGAGCCGGCATCTTCGTGGCCGACCTCGTGGCCATCGCCACGGTCCGGGAAATGGGGGCCATCATGACGGCGATCATCATAAGCGGTCGCACCGGGGCCGCCTTCGCGGCTGAACTTGGAACCATGACGGTCAATCAGGAAGTTGACGCGTTGAAAACATTCGGCATCTCGTCGGTCGATTTTCTGGTCCTGCCCAGGGTTCTCGCCCTGATCCTGATGATGCCCCTCCTGACCGTCTTCGCCGACGTGATCGCCATCGGAGGTGGCATGATGGTATCAGTTCTGGCCCTCGGCCTGAACCCGACCGAGTACCTCCAGCGGTCGATCGATTCGATTTCCCTCAATGGATTCCTGCTCGGCGTGTTCAAGGGCGGTCTGTTCGGCGCCCTGGTGGGCACGGCCGGGTGTTATTACGGCATCCAGAGCGGGCGGGACGCGTCTGCGGTCGGTCAGGCCACCACCTCGGCGGTGGTCGCCGGAATAACGTCCATCATCGTGGCGGATGGCCTGCTCGCCGTCCTGACCAATATTCTCGGCATCTGAATCATGACCCACGGCCCATCAACCGAAATCAAGGCGGTAATCCGCGACCTGACCATGGCTTTCGGTTCCTATGTCGTGATGAGGGACGTTCACGCCACAATCAGGAAGTCGGAGGTGTTCATCATCATGGGCGGCAGCGGCTGCGGAAAAAGCACGCTACTCAATCACATGATCGGGCTTCTCCGCCCGGCGAAGGGAGACATACTCTACGAAGGGAAGAGCATCTGGGGGGTCGACGAAACTGAGCGAGCGCTCATGCTGCGCGGTTTCGGAGTCCTGTTCCAAGGTTCCGCATTGTGGAGCTCGATGACCTTGACCGAAAACATTGCGCTTCCCCTTTCTGAATACACGGACCTTTCACCGACTGAGATCAATGGCCTGGCCCGCCTCAAGCTTGCCTATGTAGGACTGAGCGGTTTCGAGGGATACTACCCCTCGGAGATCTCGGGCGGCATGCAGAAGAGGGCCGGGCTGGCCAGGGCCCTGGCACTGGACCCGGACATTCTCTTCTTTGACGAGCCGTCTTCCGGCCTCGATCCGGTCAGCGCCCGGAATCTCGACCGGCTGATTCTCGAGCTCCGGGACAGCCTGGGCACCACACTGATCGTCGTCTCCCACGACCTTGAAAGTATCTTCACCATCGGTGACAATTCCATCTTCCTCGACACGCAATCAAAGCGCATGCGGGCGCAGGGCAATCCTCGCGAGCTGCGCGACCATTCCGACGATGACGCTGTCCGGAATTTCCTGACCAGCGGACTGGCGTAGGCCGCCGCACATATTGCAACTTATGGGAAAGACTATTATGAGAGACTGTCCAAGACAGACGAAGTCAATAAAATGGGAGGATTGCGGATAAATGAACACTAGAAAACCCAACACCGTCGACCCCTTGATCGACCCCACCCATCTGAAGGCACCATGAGCAAGAAAGCGAATCCCACCGCCGTTGGCCTCTTTGTCGTTATCGGCACGATCCTGTTGATCGCCGGCATCATCTCGTTCTCGTCCTTCAAGGTCAAAGGGGAGACCCAGGAGTTCGTGCTCTACTTCGACAGTTCAGTCAAAGGCCTGAGCGTCGGTGCTCCGGTGACGCACCGCGGGGTCAAGATCGGTACGGTCATCGGTATGCAGCTGCGATTCAATCAGGCGGATGGTGATTTCGATGTGCCCGTCTTCATCGAACTTGACCACGATATGCTCAAAGCCCGATCCGACCGGGAAGTCGACTTCGACAACGAAGCGCTCCTGAAAGACCTGATCGACAACGGTCTGCGGGCAAAACTGGAAGCCTCCAGTTTCGTGACCGGACAACTCTACATCGAGCTGAGTATCATGCCCGACGCCGAGCCACCTGTATACCACCAGATCGAGCCCATCTATTCCGAAATGCCCACCGCCCACGCCGATATAGCAGCGTTCATGAAGAGTCTGGGGAAGATGGATATCGCGGGAGTCACCGAAAAGCTTTCCTCCGTACTCGAGCTGCTTGAAGGCAAGATCGAAAAGATGGACGTCGCCGACATTTCAGCAGGCCTGACCAAGGTCTTGGCCGCCATCGAACAGACGCTCAACGATCCGACCCTGGACCAGGCCCTGGTAACCACTGAGGCTGCGCTCAATGACTTCAAGGAAACCTCAGAGGTCCTGCGCGGTGAGGTTGTCTCTGTCTCCGGTGACATCAAATCGTCATTGAAACAGATTGATGGAACGATGATTGAAATTCGCGAAGGCGTTGCCGACATCCGACACATCATTTCGTCGGACAGCGTCCTCGCCCATGATCTCAGGGATGCGCTGGAACAATTGGCGAAGGCCTCGGGTTCCATTTCGGAACTGACTGATTTTATCCTTCTCAACCCAAACGCCCTTATCTCGGGACGTGAACAGAAAGATCAAAAATAATGAACACATCCGCTCCGATCAAATGGGTCCTTCCGGTGATGCTCGCGGGCGTATTGGGAGGTTGCCTGAATACCTCACCCGTGGCTGATAACAGGCGGTTTTTTGTGATCGAGCCGGGTCCGTCATCTTTTGAACAGACAACGGTCACCGACATCGACCATCAGTTGGGAATCAAGCCGATCCTGGTGCCGGGCTATCTGCGCGACTATCGTATCGTGGTCAGGAAATCCAATACTGAAATCGGATACTCCGAAGTCGTACGGTGGGGAGAACCGATCAGTCTCGGCCTGCAGCGTGTCATCCGCGACAATCTCGACACCGCCCTTGAGGATGTCCTGGTGGCCGGGGCGCCATGGCAGCGAGGGGACGTCGATTTCGAAGTCTCGATCAGGTTTCAGCGTTGCGAAGTCGATATCTCAGGGCTGATGGTTATCGATGCCGAATGGCTCTGCTCGAAGGTCGACGATCCCACGACGGTGGTTTTTGGACAAGACCACATTGATAAACAGGGACCCCGACCCTCTGAGGACCCCAGCGGTGCGGTCACCACTTTGAGCGAGGCGGTCCACGAGCTCAGTCTCCAGATAGCCGAGACGGTCAGGGCGTGTATAAATGGAGCAAAGGAATCTCCTTAAGATCGTCATCGCGGGAGCTCTCGGGCTGGCCTTTTCCGGCACGGCCTTGGGCCACGAGGAGGTTGGAGCCGCAGCCGGCCTCCTCAGCGGGCTTCACCACCCGGTATCGGGCTGGGACCATGTCCTGGCCATGATCGCGGTGGGGCTCTGGGGTGCCCAACTCGGGCCGCCCGCGCTCTGGGTCCTGCCGGTCGCCTTCCCCATGGTCATGGCTCTGGGGGGAATGCTCGGGCTGTTGGGCATCCCCATCCCCGGGGTGGAGATTGGAATCGCGCTTTCAGCCCTTGTATTGGGAAGCATGGTACTGACGGAGTGCCGCCCCCCTCTCTGGATCGCGGGAACCCTGGTCGGGTTCTTCGCCGTATTCCACGGTCACGCTCACGGGACCGAGCTTCCCGAAGGCAGCAGTGGCCTGCTCTACAGTGTCGGCTTTGTGGCCGCCACCGGCCTGCTGCACGGAGTCGGTATCGCAATCGGCCTCATCCACCGATGGAATGGCGGTCGACAGTTGATCCGAATCGCCGGCGCATTCGTGGCCGGATCCGGGATCTATTTTCTCTGGCAAACCGTCTCTTGAACGAGCGTCGCCCACAGTTACCTCCACCCCTCAGGATCCCGTCGAAAGGTCGTGGTCACCTGTGGTTCGTCTTTCTATTGCCACTGGCAACCACGCAGCTGAACGCCCATCTCGTTCAGACCGGTTTTGGGACGTTCTACGACGGTATCGCCCACCTTCTGATCACGCCGTCCGACCTCATGGTCACGGTGGGGCTCGCTCTGCTGGCCGGCATGCAGGGCAAACCGAGCACCCGCCGAGTCATGATCGTCCTCCCGGCTTTCTGGCTGGCCGGCGGTTTTCTCGGCATGGCCGTCGCGCCCCCGCCCGTTGCAGATTGGATCGCAACTCTGACCGTCCTCTCAATCGGAGTTCTGATCGCCTTCGATCCCCGAATACCCGTCTGGCTGACCTCTGCCCTGGCGATTCTGTCCGGGCTGCTGTTCGGATGGGTCAACGGGGCCACCATGACCCCTCTGGGCACCGACAGACTTGCGCTCGTCGGCGCAGTTTCCACCGTTTTCGTCATCGTCACCCTCCTCAGCGCCATGGTCGTCGATCTGCGTCCGCCCTGGGCGCGTATCATCGTTCGGGTGGGGGGCAGTTGGATCGCCGCAATCAGCCTCCTGATGCTTGGGTGGCTGGCAAAAGGATTGATGGGGTAGCCCTGCTCCCCGGGTCACACGTTTCCGGGCGCCTGAGCTTTTTTCAATCGGTGTTCAAAGAGAGCGGAGATGACCCAAAGAACCAGCATGACGGGGGTGGAATAGACCCCCACGAAAAGCAGCGCCACCGGCCCCTGGGGATCCGGATTCAGGTAGAAGATCTCCACAAAGATGAATGAAAACCAGGAAAAATAGACCACCAGAGCGATGAAAAGCGTGATCTGGGCGCCCCTTGACCGGGCATAAAGGATACCGACATGGGTCAGGATCTGCGGTCCGAGGGCAAAGGGGAGGAAGAACAATCCACCGTAGAAAGGTTCGGACTTGGCGCAAAGGGCAACCATGCCCACGACCCAGAACAGCGCAGCGACGAACTTGTTGAGCTTTTTCACGGAATGACCTCTATCGTAAACGGGGCAAAGAGTTCCTCCCCGGCCACCAGGACCTGGGCCCAGACCCGGTACCATCCCGGGTCCGGCAGATTCAATTGAAAGCTGAGCTGACGGGTCGCTCGATCCGGGCTGACCGGTTCGAGTTCCTGTGGATGAAGATGCGCGAATCCCTGTCGGGCAAAATCAAAAGCGACCATATGCGCATAAGCATCCATGATGAGTCCGAGGTCAAGTCTGCCACCGTCCGCACGTCGTATCGCCAAGGATAGCGTCGTGGTTTCATTGATACGAACCGGTTGCTCGGCAACCGAAAGGACAAACTCGACCCCGGCGACTTCGGTGGACCATGAAACGATCGATACCGGCTCCCCCTGGAGACCGCAAACCTCCAGAATGCTCCCCGCGTAAAGGGCTCTTCCGGTCGCCCGCGGTGTGAAATCAGCGTAAGCCCGGTAGTGGCCATTCAATCGAGGGGTGAAGGAGAACTCGAACTCCCCCGGAACATCGGTCGGTTCGGGGTGAAGGTGCTGGTAGTCCTCAAGACTCGAATCGGTCACCAGGAGATGGAGTTTTTTCGTGTGGACGACGAGCAGGTTCTCTGCCGTCAGGGGTCTGCCGCTCGCAGCGGTCAAGCGGACCCGAGCGTTGACCTGCCGGTCTGTCTCGATCGGTTCGTCCGTAAAAAAAGCCATGGTCACCGGCGAGCGAACTGCCTCGACCGGCACGAAAGAGGCGGATCCCGGTTCGCACAGATCGAGCAGTCCGGTTTCACCCGTATGAAAATCCGCGTAACTGAGATGGCTCTCAGTTGTAGGCAACGTCCGAAGCAAAACGTACAATGCGATGGCGCCCACCGTGATGACAATCGTCTGACGGACCCTTCGACCGGACACCGCACTGGATCCGATGTGTCTCATCGTCTCAGAGGCCGTCTTAAAAGTGCTGAAGCATGTCGCAGAGATTGATTTGGGGTGCTGGGCAAGGCAGGCGCGAGGCGCCCAGGCCCAAAGGCCTTGGTCCTCGTGCCCAACGCCGG
>Ga0164313_10001664_pt1 | contig 19702 bp, 8 predicted proteins | sample GuaBasSedimGuay4_FD_113735 | JGI IMG/M metagenome (GOLD analysis project Ga0164313, IMG submission 113735) | Subseafloor sediment microbial communities from Guaymas Basin, Gulf of California, Mexico - Guay4, Core 4569-4, 0-3 cm | ecosystem: Environmental > Aquatic > Marine > Hydrothermal vents >... | reverse complement strand
CATTAATCTATTTCTATCCAATGGTTTGGTAGTTTTATTACTAACCCAGAAATAGTATTTACTTGACAATCCTCCCAATGAATCATATTCATCTACGGTTGTATATTCATACTCTTGTGATAACTTTCCTGCTGCAATTTCTGCCGCAATTTCATCAGCATCTGTAGGAATAGCCTGTGCAAATTTAACAATATCATTTTCTTTAACTGTAAGTGATACTGTTAAAGGTAATATAGCAGGTGAACCAACTGGTTGAACAGATGTTTGTTTGCGTTCATTTATGTAAACGTCAATAGCTTTAGTGTTATCTATAACAGAAAGGTCTACGGTAAAGATGCCCGTCGGTACAGATGCAGCATATTGTGTATCTACTTTATTCTTTAGTGGAATCCATTCTGGCGGAGAACCTACATACTCAAACAATGTAAATTTAGCAGTACCAGATTTTCTTTGGTCTTCGGGTATTGCATTATTACCTGCTTCGGTTTCCGCAACACCATCCCACGAAGATGGTGGAATATTAGATTCCACCCATTCGTATATGTTGATGCTTGCGTAATCGTATAGTTGTCCCCATTCCCTAAATCTAATAACATCATCAGTTATTACTTTGTTGCTGTGGTATGGAATGTAATCCATAGTGGATGTATCCATCCATGAAGTGCCAACAAAAGCATCCGTCCACGCTCTAGTATCTGTAATCACTTGTGGTGTTGTTATATATACTGCGGGGTCGTTTTCATTCTGCATATCAACATTGTGGATAGCATTACTATAATGGTTTCCACGTGCTGGGTCCCAATATTCAATTGTTGATAACTGCGCATCTACAAGGCGGTCTATAAGCCTAGATGGGTTTTCTGCATCGTTGTTGGTAACATAACCGTATATAACCAAGTCGTCTATATTTGGTAATGGAGAGCCTGTTAGTTTTATAACATAAGGGTTAATATATTCAAAGTCGGTGAAGTCAACACCCAAGTTTGTCATAGTTATCGCATCAACACCCATGTCATGTATGATGTAATTACCGTCATACGCTACAGGAAAAGCTAGTGGGGAACCTACCGCTTCCATCTTAGCAATAATTTTCATATCGAAATACATGACCTTGCCATTATTTCTAAGCACTTCGACTTGTTCTGGTTGGTTGTACCATCTTGCAGCATCTGACATTTTAATAGCAGTGAAACCTTCACCAACATTTAATCCATTGTCATCATTGTCAATGAATTCAACTTTAAATTCGTTTGAGCGTGCGTCTACGGTCGTAGCAAACATTTCTGGATATTCCTTTTCACCAACAGAACCAAACTCTGCCACCTTGATTGCCCAAAATTCATCAATCTTGGCGTCAATAAATCGTCTTGAATTAATATAAGCTTTGATTGCATTTACTGAACCTTTAGCTTGTATTTGTCCGCGCCAGAAGATAAACTGTGATTTTTTCGATACGTTCAAGTTTGTTAAGTAATCCTTTTCGCCTTCATATCCCAACGCTTTACGTGAGTGGGTTGTCATTAAATTACTTTCAAGTGTGTCGTAAGTATCATACGCGTGTCGTAAATTCTCAACTCCGGCTTCGAAGTTTTCTTTTATGTTAGCGCCTTGGTTGAAGAATGTTTCTAAGTAATAACCACCCACATTTGGGCGACCTGTGAATTCTGGATTACGATTAAATAACATTTCATATTTGGTTACATTCAGTCCAATGAAAGGGTCGTATAATAAATTATCACCTGCGGTATAATTATTAAACAGCATCGTATGTTCATATGAATCAGTGAAAATATGAAGACCACCCAAATGTAAGAAGTTATAATCACTACCAACAAACGATACTTCTGGTTGCGTATTAACTGCATCATTAACTATTATCTTCGTTTCGGTGTCTCTTCGATATACACTTAAGGCGTCCACTTCAATTGTGTCACCATTTTGGTCAAATATTAATTGTGATGTGCGGATGTCTTCCACGGGTCCAGTTATAATATTAGAAACTATTCCAGATGGTTGATTGAACCACACCGCGTTGCGGAATGGGTTCAATTCAAAAGCAGGTATTAAGAATTTACCAGCAGTGGAAGTAGATAAAGCTAATTCACCTACACCTGTTGTTGGTAAAATATCAATAGCAATACTTCGCTCTGCATCTGTTCGTGAAAGTGCAAGTTGGAAGTTATCTAATGAGTCGCGTATAACATAATAATCGACGTTCCTTACTAATGGTGCAGGCAATATACCAGAAGACGAAACTACAATTACAGGGTCGGCAGTAATGAAAATATTGTTTGTAGAATTAAACGTAAATTCATTTGTGGAATAATCCACAGTTACCGGATATCTGTCATTTATCGAAGTACGACGAATTCTCGTAGAATATGAATAATCTATGAAGCGTTCTATTTCTACTTGCCATGTAATTATTGCATTAGTTTCGGGGTCGCGTAACGTATTATCAGCATTAATACTCCAACCACTGTCTGATGTTAATGCGTCGTAACCACGAATAATATCCACTAAGTGTTGCATGCCTTGGATTTGTTTAGGTGTTGACCAAGACAATACATTTGTTTTATCTATTGCGTACTGTCTCCAAAGAACATCCTCTGAAGTGTCAACCACAAATGTACTTAATAATTCACCAACAAACTGCTCGCCAGCGCCAGTTGTAGTAATTGGAATTTCAATTCCTGCCTGCGCGTCTGCCAATGTATTTGCTATCTTGAACGTAGTATCGGAAGTTTTTATGATGAAGTACTTCGTAGTACCAATAACTGTATCACTATCCAAAGGTATTGGGGTAGATTCTGTAGTGGAAAGGTATACAGGCGCTCCTGTTTCCCATGGGATAGTTCTATAAGCAAGAGTAATAATACCATCAACAGTTGGGGACGATATTTGTGTTGTTACTACTATAGTAGTCAATTTTGCTACAGTATCATATGAAGAAGATTCTATTTCATATGTTCCGTTGTTGCCTGAGTCAAAGACTGTGAATTGTCTACCCTGTTTAAAGATATCGGCATGGTCGCCAACTATACCAAATGTACCATTAAACGTGTCAACCGCAGCAATTTCCCAAGTATATAAGGTACACTCATTGGTTGAGGTATTTGGACGATATTGATAATTATACACGTCGTAGTATTCTATTGTACGTGATTGTGTAATATTAGTTTTTACATCAAACCGCCAATCTAACTGATTATTATATCTTGATATATCATAAGGTATATTTAATATCTGAATCTTTAATGCATCCAACCAAAAATCATCCACACCGGGTGAGCGTTTTGATGTTATATTATAATCAAAATCAGTTAAATCGATATATCTGTGTGATATACTTAATGATGGAGTATCAATATAAGAAGCGAATTGGTATGTTAATGGAGCTGTCCACAGCGTCCACAGCGATTGGAAATCGGAGAAGTTTGTATCGTATCCATCATATCGATTAAAGTTAACATACCATTGGTTAAGACCGTTGCTTATAAATTGTGCATCATTCACAACATCGCCATGGAAATTTGTCCTTGTATGGCTTGCTGTGTTTTTAGTATCTCTATCAATTAACAATTCGCCTATGGTTGTGAAATTAAAGCCGAATGTTTCATAAACGAAATTAGCAGGGTCGATTTTATATGAGCAAGTAAGTTGGTCATATAGGTATTGTGATGACGCCTTCCATTCCCATTCAACAGGACCACGGTCATTAAATACATAATTTGCATTTGGTGCGATTATTTCACCACTGAAATCAGAATATAGCGAACGAACGATGGTATCTATACTGGTAGTTGCTACAACACCATACATTTCTGTGTGGTCCCAATATGGTGGCAATATTGCATCTGGTCCAAAGTTCGTAATACCACCATCGGATGAAACATCAATGTTGTCAACGTTCACACTGAAATAATTAAATGTTGGCAAATCTATCGCCGATAGTCCATGGTTCAATCTATCATTAGATGGTATGCCCGATACAGAAACAACACCATTTGGATATGTCGCACCAGCGGGAATTCGACCAATAAGAATATTTTGCCACATTCCATGGCGAACAGCAACACGACCATCTACAGGCGCGTCTGCTGCAATCGGGGAGTCAATATAAATTGTTGTTGTATCTGTAATTGGTGAATAAACTGCACCGTTAATGAAGTCGGATGCAGGCGTAATGTCACCTGCAAGAATTTCTTCTTCGACGACTATTGTAAAGTTACTACCCACCAACGATGTACTTTTGATTATATATGTTTGCGTCAGGGTATCCGTAGAATCCACAATAGCAATCTTCATACCCGGCATATATGTTGCTGCTGCAAAGCCCGGCGGGCTTCCAGCGTTATCTACAATAAAATTGGCAATACCTGCCACCCCGGGTGTGACGGATTGAATTATATCCAACCCGCGAATCGTATAATCCCCTTGGTGTGTAACACTATTATCCACTTTGAAACTTATTGGTGGTGGAGCGCCTACGGTGGAAGATACAAATACTTCAACGAATTCGTGTGCCACCGATAATGTATCATCTGTGGTGCTAACCGCTACGATATCAAAACCGTGTTTGTATTTCCATGTTCTGTCACCCCATAGGTGTACATCATCATTTTCATATGCACTATCCCAGTAATCTGGTTTTGATGAATATCCTTGCAAAATCCATGGTTCTAAATGTGGATATGGTGTACCGTACATTTTTTCATAAAGGTCACGCCAGTCGCCGCCTGATTCTGAACCATCATTGAGGTTGTTTGGATTACCGACGGTAATTTCGCTCGGTAAAATTCCAAAATAGATGTTGCCACGTGTACCGTCTTTTACATCCCCTTCAACGAATATTGTTGTAGTATCATCACCTGCATCATATACAGTTGATATAATTTTCCATGTACCGTTATTGTTGCCTGAGTTATTAACGTATGTCCATATAGCGAACGAGGATGTCTTGTTCCCAAGTACTACGAAGGAATTAGTTAAATCATCAGCTTCAAATATAGGATTGCTGGCACCTGACGTAGAACGCTTGTAGTTCCAAGTAAACGGATTAGTTGCATCGAAATTTACATTCTTAAATGGCTCTGCGATTTCACTTTGCGACACATATGAAAGAAACGCTTCATTTAGGTGCTGTAAATATTGTACTGTGTTGTCTTCAATCGTTGTTGCAAAGTCATAATTGAGTGTGGCTACGTCTGCTGGTGCGTTTTCGTATAAACGATTTTCTAATTCAAATATAACATCACCTAGAATAACGTCCAAGTCAATCAACTGCCATGCGGATACTGTTGCAGTTCTGAAATCATTCGGGTCAGTACCATTGTGCAATCTACCATCACCGATACTAAGACCGTCAACAACCGCCCAGAAAGTTACACCAACGCCGTCGGTGCGCTTAACGCGCAATGTTTCTAATCCAGTAGTTAAGTCCATCCACAATGTACCATCGGGTAATGTTGCATCAGGTTCCTGTGTACCAGATGCCGCGACAACATAACGATACAAATCATTGGTTGTAGTGTAATACCAATAAACACCTTCGCGTGATGAAATTGTACTAAACTCACCTTCAAATTCTACAATATTATTTGCGGGTAATACTGTTGATGATATACCCAACGTTTCAGTTTCAATTCTTGGGTCTGGTGTGTTTATCAAAATCGTTGAAATTGCCACAGATGTTGCTGGTGTAATTTCATACGAATCACGATGACCATCATGGTGTGCTACTTCATTTAATCCCAAAGCATCGTCAAGTGTTCTTTCGGGGACTGCGCGGTGTACTAAATTAACGTATGGTAGTGTTGCAATCCAGTTTCTAACGCCAAGGTCATTAATACCGTCATTGTCCGTGAAAGTTGTACTGTCACCATATATGAATGCAGTGTTGTCGTTTAATTCGTATATATTAATAATAGCATCTGCCATAACGGGCGATACATTAAGAATGGAATCTACACTAACATCTGACAATACAGATACAGAATCCTCTCTATATATTTCTTTAATAGTATTAAGAAGCCCTTCGTACTGGTCGTGTGCAAATTCAATCAATGAACGTGGTGTTACATTATTAACCATAACAGATGATATTAATGTATCAAAGCCGTTATTAAATTCTTTTATGGTTCCACCGAGTGCATAGTTAACATCATTTATATGAACTATATTAAACTGTCCCGCTTTGGTTCCAGTCCAGCCGGGAACTTGTGGTTGTTCGTTTATTATAGAAGTGAAGTGTGTAAGCAGTTCCGTCGAGTCGAGATATTTTCTATTTTCATGTAAGTGGTTGTAATAAAGTGGGTCTGGAATTTCCCAGTCACCAACCCATACACCAGTTGGTGAAATGTGATTAGCTTGGTTTTCGTACCATTCACTAGTGGCTTGTAAGATAGCTTCTACTTCTGTAATTGTATTATCCGTTGCAAGGATTTCTTCCACTCTATTAGCTACAAACTCATTCCTTTCGGTGTTGTATTCAACTTCCGAACGACGAAACCAATCCACTTCTGCTGGAATGTATAAATCGTTATTCTTACCTGCTCTCCAAATGGTTTGTAAGTTTATATCAGTTACTAAACGGTCTACGCCCGGAATTTCAATCCATGTATTTGTGGCTGTGAAACGCTTAAATAAGGTATCGGTGGTGGTGTTATACCAGTACAACCCATCAATGTCTCGCTCGTCTTCATTTGGTTCAACAGGACTTACTATTGCGCGGCGGTAATATATATCCATGAGTGTTTTATCACTCCAGCAAATTTCATCCCAAAACTTTAATACACCAGTTTCGGTATTATACCAATAATCATTTTGCTTGTTGGCATAATCTCTGTATGCAAATAATTCACCGTCGTCTTCATCCAATAAAAACTGGTCAAATTCGTATACATCATTCACCGAATCGTGGACGATGCGCAAACCTACCGCCTGATTAATTGCCGACTCGCTTGACGTTTTGTAACCAAATATTGAATTTGTTCTATATGCGGGTGTACCGAGCACTGTGAAAATATCAAATAATGGATATTGATTGGTCTTAGTTTTAATTTGTTCTACTACACGATACCCTGTTGCACTAAATGGAATATCACCAGATGTAGGATATACTTCGTTGGACTCTTCCATGCGGACATTAATAATACCAGTACCAATTTCATCTATTGAAGCTTCACCAACAATGATTCTTACATTAGTTCCAGCAGGACGGGGTGTGAAAAATTCAACGCCCGTAACGTACACTGTAACATGTTTAGAATTTGTAAATCCAATCCCAGCTTCTGGACGAATTGGAATTGTGATATTTGATATATTGCCGTCAGCCACTGTACCTATAGGGATGTCTTCGTCTACCCTGATTCTATTAGTCGAGGTTGCAATAACAGTAAATAGTGTTGCTTCAATACCAGAATTATCTTGTACTTTAATTATATCTTGTGGTGAACCAGACGCAAAGTATGGCGACGGGTCAAAATTTGTTGTCGATGAATCTATTATAAATTCATTTAGTGTGAAATCAATACCTACGATATCGAATACAACTTCGCCAATTTCATCATATGTTCCAAATTCACGAACAACGTCGTTGCCTGCAAAGTCGGCGGCATATACACGGATGTCATCATATCCAAATAAAGCCTTACGCGTGCGGGGGCGGGTAGAAACATCTGGTATAGTACCGAGTAACTCAAAAGTACTATAGTCAATGTTTAATAGATAATTCTGCGCCTGAAGTGATGTTGTATAGTCAAATACCAAAGTGTTCATTGGTGGTGAACCTTCTATAAGCTCATAGTCCGCAACTGGCGGTGAGCCAGCGCCGTATGCCGCTATCGGAGTTTGCGTTTCGTCAATGGCAATGTATGGGTTTATGGTTTGGTGTGGTGCCGGTACATTGTCATCAGCACTAACAAACAACCAATGTGCACCATAACCTTCCCATAAATCACCTTGTAAGGTTCTTATTGGTTCGGCAGACACCGGATTTGGATGATTGGCGTCTGTCATGTGTAGTATGGTTGGTGGGCTACCAATAGAAACTTCTGGTGGACGTGCAGTAAACGTAACATAAGTCCTATATGGGAAGCTTGATGGTAATGTTTTATATGATGAGGATTCTACTGTATAGGTTGTTTTTAATAAATCATCAACAAAAAATACCTCTCTACCTTCAACAAAATAATCCGTCATATCGCCGTAGCGGTCATCAAAGATTATTTCGTTTCCTGTTGCTGCTTGGTGTTCCCACCAAATTAATTTTTCTAATTCAATGCGTGGTGGTGTTGCGGTTGTTGCTTCAAACGCTAATTCATCTTCACTACGATACGCCCAGTTATAATTGATGTACGTCCATTCATTCAATTCCAAATCCCAATCATATTCTATGATTGGTTGGTTAGCGCGTTGCACCGATGTAAAATTATCTACATCGTTTTTATGGAACCAGTGATTTTGACTAATCCATTGTTCCGTAGCAGTTATTCTTGGTCGGGTATCGCAACTTAGTGACAAATCCCACAAATCGATACCGGTGGTTTGGTCTAATAACAGACTGAAATTTCTCCAAATAACAACCCAAGTAACAGGTGAGCCAGTTGCTTGGTATAATATGTTTTCTACCGTGTCGTACCAAAGCTCCCCATCTATTCCTACACCTGTCACTGGTGCAGCCGCGTTGCTTATTCTTGTAATTAAATTGGCGTGGTCTGAAATTCCATCTGGAACCAGATTACCATCGGCGTCTTCGTCGTCGCCCCATAGCGGTTCGAGTGGGTTATCGTCCCACAATGATATATCCCAACCACCAAAATCTCCACATTGACATTTCATATCAACTTCAAATATGGAAAGTTGTTCTTCTAACGATATTTCCCCGTCAGCAGTGTCGTCGGTTACTCTGTAATCGATTATCACAGTTGTTTCTTTATTAACCGCATCATAAGTGGAACCCAACGCTGGCACTATGGCGTTGTTCAAATCTGTGTTGGTAGTGTTACGGATAAAAAAGGTAAAACCTTCCGTAAATAAATCAGTGTAATCGCCAGTATCCGCTACGGGTGAGGGTGGTGAACCAACCAATCTAGTGTTGGCTGTTAATACCAACTTATCAAATCGTCTAAGGGAAACGACAGCATTAGGGATTGGTGAGCCTGCAAGAATGGCAGAATCTACCACTAGAGTAGTTTCATTAGTTACACCACTATAAGTCGGTGTAGTGATTACATGATACGTTCCATCATTGTTTGTTGTACTGTTAATATTGATAAAATCACCAAACAAGATATCTAAGGTTGCGTCGCCTTCTATTTTCAATGAATCTGGTGAAGATGAGAACTCAGTTATTTTGTAAGTGGTGGGTGTAACGTCACTTGCTAATATTTCATTAATAGCAAACGTGGCGCCATATTGTTCTATTAATCCATCCCAAAAGTTAAACTTGGCTGTTGCTGTTGCACAGGTACTACGGATGGTTATATATTGTGGTATTGAATTTGGTTCTTCTGAATCTACCCAATAGTAATCGCGATAGTTGATTATTTTGTTAATGTCAATTGGTGGAACCCAGTTAAATTTTTGGGTAGCACCCCAGTCAGAAAACTGGTCAATATTAACACCAAGTCGCTCAAGTTCCTTCTGCATGTCCACCCAAGAAGTCATATGCTCAATGGAACCAATTTTATTATAAGGGATTGGTTGTAATTGATATGCTTGGCGGTGTACGTCCTGCTCATGAATTTGACGTGAACGAAGGGCGCTAGGATTACCCCGGCCGATATAACCAGCAACTTTTTCTACTTCTTGCTTAGTTAAATACCTATTAAAAATATTATCAAAAAGGCTTAAATTGACGTCAGACTGCAACGGCTCTGGTAAGAGCTTAATTAAGTCCATGCGTGCTTTTGTATAATCTGTTTTATTTTCTGCCACTGTTCTATATTCTCCAAGTGTTCCAAGTATTTATCATAGGAACATTATGGGAGAAACGTCTACTGGCGGATATTTTCAGGCGTAAACGATTCAATTACTTCAATGTTAGTTGTGCTTATATCTATAGCGAATATCTCATTTTCACGGGATTGCACTTGGAATAAGTCACCAAACTGATTGGTATTGAATGTAGGTACCAATACAATGGATTTTATTTCCGGACCAAGTTCATTATGTATTGCTGCTGACATTTCTGTGAAGAAGAAAGTTTCACCAAAGTCCCAAAAATTAAGGTCAAAGTAAGTCCGTATTGTTTCAATAATTTTCACTTTAACTTCATTATCCGTAAGTGTGTTTATTGTTGGGCGGATGACTTTAAACTTAGCTTGTAATTCTGGAATAGCCCTTGGACCAAACAATATCTTAATATTGCCCGTTTGTAGGACGACTGTGTCCGATATCATTCGGCTTTCTAACAATTCAGAATATGCTGTTCTTAAGTCTAAAGGTGTTGGTGGTGTTGGTTTAGTATCTGTTTTGTTTTCCAACCAGCGTTGCAATCCTTGATAATACGCACGTGTAATTATGAATGTATCAATAATATTAGATGGGGCAGGGTCAACAAGATGTAAGCGTGGGGTTGTATAGAACCATGCAAAGTTTAGTGGATATCTACCATGTTCACGTTTCCACAATTCATCACCAGCTATATCCGAAACCCGCCAGTTGCTTTTACTTGTGTCTGAATCGGTCATAGGTGTCCAACTATCGGTTGTTGATGTACGATTGAAATATACAAATTGTTTGGCGATGACTTGTATGTCGGGCGCTGGCGAGCCGGGTGCAGTATTAAGTAATATTGAAGTTCTTATGTCGCCTGTGCCGTTTTCTTGGTATGTCATAGCCGCAGGAGTTCCAGAATCATCAAATGTCCATTCTGTACTAGTGACACCTTCCGTGACAATAACCGTAAGACTTTCGGCAGCGTATCCTGCAATATAATACATATTTGGAATTGATGTACTAAATGTCACGGTAGTGGAAGTATGTGCCGCGAAGTTTTCAACTGCGTGCAGCAAATCCAGCTGTGTCAAGTTGTCTGGAATGCCATCGTCTGTTACGTCCGTAGGGATAACAGATAATTTATTATCGTCAGGTAAGCCAGCGTTTGGTAAATTTTGTTCGACCAATTCTTGACCCAATACATTATAATTACTATTGGATGTAAATATTGTATCGCCTGTTCCGTTTGTGTTTGCTGCCAATACTACAATATTATCGTCGTTGGAACTTAATGTATCAAAATTTATTACGGAGGCAGTGGTGTTTGTATTTCTAAATTTTGTCGTTTCTGATTGGGCACTCATGCGCTTGGTGCTCCAGTTTACTGACCAACCAGATAGAATACTTGCTGTAAATTCTGCTTCTACGCGAATCATGAAACGCGAATCAGGGAAGTCGGCTTCTGTTGTCCATTCATCAAACGCAGGACTACCGGCACCTGCTTGTGCAGAGAAGTATAGGTCAACAACAGGGGTGGACGCGGTTGATGCTTGAGTTAATGCGGCGGTAATGTCAGTAGTTTCATCCGCAGTAAAGAAGCACCGTATTTCGGATATTGCTCTTCCTGCATTAAGGAATTCTTCTACCATTATATTATAGAAATCTGCACTACATAATAGTGGTTCAATCAAATTTGTTAATAATTCATTTGGGTTTAAGAATGTTGCTGTTGTTGCAAGCGCTCCATTTATTGGGTCTTTTTCAGTCCAATACAAAGCAAGGTCTTCACCGAAGATTTTTACATCTTCATAATATTCTTTAGGGTCGTGCCATGCAATATACTTAGAATCACCAGCAAACGTTCTATTAACTGAACGAAGCTTAAGAATGGATGGGTCTTTAAGCATGAATGAGTTATAGTCACGACCATTAACCATTCTATCTTGTGTGTAGTAAACACCGGGCGCTACGCGGCGGATGTGTTCGATGTCTTCCGAGACTGAGCCATTCTGTAAAGAACTAATCAAGGAATACGTGAATGTAATCGTTTGTACGGTGTTTGTCAAGTCAAGGTACGTAAATGTTGCAGGCTTATCTATTACGGATGTCTTCTGAATTAGCGTGTCACTGTTAGCGGATACGCGGTACCAAACATCAAACGCACCAGAAGGTATTTCGGCGAATTCGCCATCACCAAAAACTATTTTAATTTGGTCATTGTCTAATGCTTCAAGCTCATACTTTTGACGATTTAAATCGGTGTTGAAAATAATATTCTGACCGTTCGCCAAATCTACTTCAAACCATTCACCATACCGTGTTGCGCCGTCGGAAAGGTGTGGTAGGATTTCTGCAACAGGGTCAGTGATTAATACTTCACGAGTAGATGGGTTTACATTATTTAACCATACATCAGTTTCGTTTATGTTATTTGTTTCAATGTCGAGTGTTTGATTCGGTGTAATACCATCAAAGTTGTGTTCATCTATTTGTAAAGTACCTTGTTTTGTAAAACAGAAGAAACCTGTAGTGTCAGAAGAATCGCCAAGACCGTCACTACCATATAATAATGAAAATTTAGCGTTTCGCTCTGGGCGTTTTTCGACAGGGGATTCGGATGTTAATTCAACTGGTACCAATTCCATAGGGAATGATTGTCCAGCGGACGATGATGAATAAGTAAATGCGGTTACACCACTTGATTTTAATGATTGATTGTTCCATGTATAAAGTTCAAATAATACATCTTCTATTTGAACGCGTTCATTTGGTCCAACACTACCAAAATCTTGCGAGAGAACACGATTCATTATCAATAAAAATTGTTCTTTCCAATCAGAATTATTTAAATCATTCCATACAACTTTGCGATTTGCAAGGTTTCTCCCTTGTGAATCAATTACTTGTTCGGTGGTTTGTATTGATGATATTTTAACTAAACCACGGGCTGGAAGGTTTCGTGATGCCTTGTATGATATTAATTTGGCAAGTCGTAAAATTGATTCTTTACGTTGGGCAGTAGATATAAAATTTTCATGTGCGTTTAAATCGATACGGTATGCAAGTAATTCACCAACGTATGCGAAGATTTCAAGAATAGCGATAAATTCACTAGATTCGATGTAATCGTTGAAATCTTCTGGAAAATACAATTTAACGTAATCAAGAAGACTTTCTTTAATTGTATTATAATCGAATGAATTGAAGTTAACTTGCGTAAACGCTTCGTGTACAACTTCCCATGCTTCGGCTCTTGCTATTTGGTTTGCCATTTTAATCCTCAAATTGGATGTTTAAATTAAAATCATCCACAGTATCTAGTTCTAAGTAATACAGCGTGGCTTCCACCACTACTGAATTTATATCATAATCTGGTACAACAACTAACCTAATTATTTCCACGCGCGGGTCATAATCCAAGACAGTCTTGACTTGTTCATATAGTTCATCCAATGTATCACCATCCATTGGTTCAAATACCAATTCTCTGATTGTGGTACCAAAATTTGGCATCATAATACGCTCACCGCGCTGCGTAAACATATGATTTAAAAGGTCGAGTTTAACCAATTCTACATCACGCAGGGCAAGCGTCTTATTTTTTTCAAATTCAAATGACGAATATCCCTTATAAATGTTTTGTCGTGGCATAGTATATTTCCAATATTATCTTATATTTATCCTAAACGCAGTATGTATTTTAGCGGTGCCAAAGCTTATTTCTTGTTAGCGGTTCGCCGTTTTCTACACGACCGACGTTATCATCATCATACCCAAATTCTGGTTCACCATCAACTAACATAGTTCTTGCCCATGGTTCGTGGTCTGGTTTACGCGAAACGCCTGTGGCATCGTCACCTGTAGTTGCTGCGGTGGCAGGAGGACCATTCAAGTGGACTTCCGCACCAGTGTTTAATATATTACCACCTGCCAAGAGATTAAGTACCGCACCAGCAGTTAATAATATATCGGCACTAGAAGTCAGATTAAGAGCTGTACCTGACATAAGCACATCACCTGTGGCGTTAACAGTCACATCTCCCGTGGACTTAACTTTGATATCTTCTGCGGTCATTTGTATATTTTTTGCTGTGATGTTAAAGTTTTCACCAGCAGTATAATTGATATCCTTCTTAGCATGCACCGAAATGCTTCTTTCGCCGTAGATGTCAATGTTACCCACTTCGTCCATTTCTATCCAAGTCTTACCTCCAGCCGTGCTAATGTATATTCTTTCATTAGTATCATCCATTATAATCTGATGACCGTGGGTAGTTCTAAATCTTATACGGCAATTTTCTGCATTATCTTGCATAGATAAACTATGAAAGCCGGGTGTTGTCCAAGAATATGTTTGTGGGTCATACACGACATCGTCGGTAACAGCATCTACAAGTTTACCTGCGATTCTACTTTCATGGTACCCTTGGGTGTTTAAATATTCACCGCCAGCAACGTTAGTACCATAGGGAACATCGACATCATCTGAAAGTTTCGATATTGTCGATTCCTTAATATTGACAAATTCGCGATTCAAACCCGCAACGGAAACATCAGCAGCACGAGTTCTAAATTCAAAAGATTTTCTTGCTTCCGCAGACCCACCACTAAATGCTTCCGTTTGACTATCGTATAATGGTTGTATTTTATCTTCACTTGACGAAAATGGACCTTCAGGTGTATTTTCGGTTCGATAACTATATCTTCCGTGCGGGAGTGTATGGTTCATGAATTGGTCATGAACACAACCCAACCAGATTCTAAATTTGGGGTCGGCGTCGATACATGCAATTAATACACTACTACCAATCTTAGGAATATTGAACATACCATAGGCAACTTGTCCTGCGGTTTGGTCACCACCCCTACCCCGTTCAGGTGAAAAGGTAGTGCCTGCCAATGGTGATACATACGTCGCCCATGGTATATCTGATATAGGGTCATTTTCTAAATCCCCAAAAAATGGACAAGCCACGCGAATCCGCCCCATTTGTTGTGGGTCATTAGTATCAACAACTTCACCAATAGTAATTTCTTTAAATTCGGTGCTGATGCTTCTATTTTTTATTATATCGTGTAATGCGCCTTTTCTTGCCATTCCATTTTCCTTTAAACTGCTTTAAACTGATTAGTGAAGTCTAATGCAGCGTCTATAACTACGTCGCGTTGAGATTCTGGTGTTATGGTACCTGTATCGATTGTGGAACCGCCTGTACCCTTTTTTGGAAATACAGAAACAATAGTTTCCACTATTGTTTCTTCAACGTCGGTTATTTCCTGTGTCTGGTCGGTTATTGGAATACTATACATTCCTAATTCTTGTGTAAATATACCATCAGTAAATATGTTTTCGACCACTTGTAAATTGTACCAACCAGTATACCAAAAGGTTTCATATTCGGTATTGACATCGTTTGCATCTACAGGCATTTTAATATTTACTTTTACTAATGTGGGTGTTGACATCCATTGCGGATTAATTGTTTTATCTGCTTCGGGGTCTTCCGTTTGTGCAATTCGTTGTGCTATTTCGCTTGGCAAAATGGTCATTTCATCGAGAAGTTGTGGATTACCATAAATCACCATACTGGCGCTTATATTTTCAAGGGAGGCGTGTCTATCTAATAACGCCTGAAATCCAGCGGTATCTATTGGTCTGGTAGTATTCCGCATCATTGGATTAGTTATCGTGGTACCCAAAAATAATGGGGTACTTTTACGTGTACGTTTACCCGTACTACCAACAGATTTAGTACCGCCAACGTTAACTGTTTTTGATTTGTTGCCTGCCATGGCGGTTTTTTGGTCTGGTATATTGTTGGTGGTTGCTGCCATTTGAAAAAACGCCAAACCCATTTCCATTTTAATATCGAAGTCTTTGATGTCAACGTTTTTGCCAGTGAAAATATAATCAAATTCGATTGATTGTCCGGGTAATGGTATAATTACACCATTGTTTGCTTGTTGGGCAAAGGCATCTTCTGCTTGTACATATCGCTTAATATGATACTCAATTATATATTCAAATGGTGTAGACTTAATAACAGATATAACTTTAAATAAATATTTAATTGGTTTTTTGTTGGTTTTGTTTACTGGTGTACCTTTACCTTTTGAGTCATCTAAGACGCCAGCGCAACCCCACACTATTTCATTAAGGATGGTTTCTACACTAACATCATTGCCGTAGTTTACAGTCGGAAGAGTGACACCATTCATATTTCTAACATGCGTAATATCACCTGCTTTATAGCGAGTTTCATCTTCATAAATCTCATCTAAAATGATTCGATATTTAACATCGCGATAATTTTCTTCTAAAAATTCATTAGCGGCAACGTCACCTTCGGTGGCGTTCAGTTCAGTAAATGTTGCTGCGAAATCGTTTTTTGCCTTTTCTTTAAAAGATGCATATTTGTTATTGACGTTTATCTCTAACAATTCCATTGTTTTCTTTAAAGAAGTTGTATCTAACGTTACTGATATTCCTTCAAAGATTTTTTGTGGCTGTGGCAACCTACCTGCACCATTTGTTAATCCAACAAATTCCAATTTGTATTTTGCGCCTGAGCTTTGAAATACTGCGGAGATATCTAAGGGGACAAACATTAATGGTCGTACTGTCGATATAAGTTCGGTAAGACCGTTTGCGTTTCTACCAACGAATATAGTTTTTAATAAAAATACTAAACCAACAGGGTCAGAATCTAATTCATCTGATATATCAGTTAATCTATTTAAAAAAGAAGCACCCATTGACTCCACAATTTCAATTTCACCATCAAGGGACATGGTTGTTGATTGTGGTGTATTGCCTTTACCAATCTCTGGGTCGGCGGCGATATAATTTGTCCACTTAACATCAGTTATAAAAAATCGTGAGTCTGTCATCCCATCTATTAATGTGACATACTTTTCACCCGTTTTGCCGATTTCACGCGCTTTATATCTACGGCTGGGTTCTGAAGGATGTTGAAGGTTAGTAATACCTTCAATATTAGCCACCGATTCGGCCGCTGTTGTACTATTACATACCAGTAGAATATGGTGATATGCGTAAGTATCGAACTTTCCAAGTATGTTTTGTGGTTTTGACATATGTTACCGTTATTTTTTAATGCCACCAGTAGGGGCTGTTATAATATCTAATATGAGTCTTTGTTGTGAAGGTAAGAATAATTCGGCACCTACTATCAATTCTGTTTCGACATCTACTATGTTATTGTATTCCAATACTAACCAACCATATATGGCTTTACCATATATAAACTGTGATATAGCATCTGGACGTTTAGCTTCTGCGGCGGTGACTATAAATCGTATATCATCGTCTTGTCGTTCAAAAACCCGACGTTCCCACCAACCTGTCCTATTATTATATATTTCCGTTTCGCCGCCCTGTACGTATCGCGAATTGCGATTATCTGTAGATTTCGTGTTAATATCATCTATAGTTAGTGCCATAATTAAAATCCTGTCAATGTTCCACTTTTGAAGTTATCTAAACTAAATGCTTCATATGCATTTGGTGAATGTGTTTCTATGAGTTGAAGGTCTAAGTTCATGATAATTGGCATAGGTACACCCTTTGAGGTGGTTATGTAATCAACATCATTTGGATATGGAATAGTTAGCTGCTGAATGACTACAGGAACTTTATTAATATGTTGCGCAATAACCCAATCTCTTGTTCCGGGTTTTCCTGTGGTAGCATCACTTCCAACATTATGCGAATAAACGGATAGGTACAACACCTCTGGTGGTGCGCCCAGTAATTCTGTTCCAAAAATGCTAGTGGCGGATTCTTCGCCAAGCCTATCTATAGCCTCTGTGCGGGTCTCGGTACCAATTTCCCGCTTAAGTCGCTGATATTTATTTAACGTTGAGCTGTTACCAAACCGTGGTGTTGTCCACCCACGAAGCCGCCATAATATTTTTAAATTATCATCAGCTTCTTGTTGTGTGCGTGAAATCAATTTCAAATCAGATATACTAAAACTACGCGAACTTGTATTTTTATATACTTGTATTTGACCGGGTGCGTGCAAAGGCTCAAGGGCGCTGTAATTAACGTTTCTGTTTTCTGTTACCTGTGGCGACGCCCTGAAGGTTACGCGCAACCCATTACCAGCTGCTTGCAATTTAACCTTATTATTACTATTCTCTGCCATTTGTTACCTCTTCATTATTAATAGGTATTTATCATTGTTGACAACACTAAATTAATGATATATAATAGTGTAACTGGAGAAAATAATAATGGCAGAAGAACAAGAAAATAAGCCAGCAAAAAAGAAGAACTATTTAAATAATAAAGACTTATTTGCAGAAGTAGTAAAAAGTAGAGAAGCGGGAATTATGTCAGACAAGTTAGCACGTATGCTACAAATGCTGACAGAACGCTACGGCAGGTCTGGAAGGTACATTGGCTATACCTACAACGAAGACATGCAGGCATACGCAATGATGATGTTATGTAGGACGTGGATTAAATTCGACCCCGACAGATTCACCAACGCTTTTGCTTATTACACGACATGTGTCCACAATTCATTCAATCAGTTTCTGAACAAAGAAAAGGCGCAGCGCGATGTACGCGACGAATTGCTACTGAAACAGGGGCTGAACCCATCGCACACTTACATGAACGACCATTCAAAAGAACTACACCACGTTCACGACGAAGAAGACCATGGTCAAACTGTAACCGATGCACAGAAGTTAGTTGAGTTGACTGGTGGCGATGCTAAGTAAATACGTAAAGGAAATTCGGCACAGAATCCGAAAAAAGAAATTCCTAAAGGAAATCAGAATTAGTCATGAGTGTGGTGTTATGAGTGATTGGCTTGCCAAAAAGTTCATAACAATGACTGACAAGATTGGTAATGGTCATAGGTATGCCGAATATTCTTACTTAGAAGACATGAAGGCGCATGCTGTGTTGCAGTTAATGAAATCATGGACGAAGTTTAATCCTGACAAGTGTGACAACGCGAATGCATACTTTACAACCGTTATCCATTGTGCTTTTTCGTATTACCTTAACAAAGAAAATAGGGAGTGGCGTATCAAAACGGAATTGCAGAATATGGTTGACGACGAGCAACACTTCTGATATAATGCCAATATAACAATAATAAGAGAATCCGTATGGGTACCACCAAATTAATGAAAGGTGCGTACTTCACCGACCTCCACGTTGGCGCCAAGTCAAATTCCGAGCAGCACAACCAAGACTGTATGGAATATATTGACTGGTTTTGTGACAACGTCAAAAAAGAAGGCGATGTAGATTACATCTGCTTTGTAGGGGATTGGCACGAAGTTCGCAGCACCATCAACATCTTCACATTAAAACATTCCTACGAAATTGCAAAGAAAGTCAACGACTTAGGTCTACCTGTCTATTTTGTAATAGGCAACCACGACTTATATCATCGCAGCAACCGTGACGTTTATTCTGTCCATCCGTTCCGCGAATTCGATAATTTCATTATGATTGACGAACCAACCGTGTTCGATAACATCGGTGATGGTGTCTTAATGTGTCCTTATCTATTCCATGAAGAATACCCATCCTTAGCGGAATACAAAAATATTCCCATGTGGGTTGGGCACTTCGAATTCAAAGGCTTCATTGTCACTGGATATAACATCACAATGAAATCTGGTCCTAACCATTCGGACTTTAAACACCAGAAACATATCATTTCTGGTCACTTCCATAAGAGACAACATAAGGGAAACACAACCTACATTG
>Ga0164313_10001663_pt1 | contig 19703 bp, 15 predicted proteins | sample GuaBasSedimGuay4_FD_113735 | JGI IMG/M metagenome (GOLD analysis project Ga0164313, IMG submission 113735) | Subseafloor sediment microbial communities from Guaymas Basin, Gulf of California, Mexico - Guay4, Core 4569-4, 0-3 cm | ecosystem: Environmental > Aquatic > Marine > Hydrothermal vents... | reverse complement strand
TTCATCCAACGTTTCACGAGTTGATCCTCAACAGAGTGGTATGAAATCACCACCAGTCTGCCTTCAGGCTTCAAGCAATCTGTAGACGCGCTCAAAAAATCTTTAAGCGCATCGACCTCATGATTGACTTCAATCCGCAGGGACTGAAAGACCTGTGCGAGGTACTTGGCTCGCGAGCCACGGATACAAGAGCCAATCACATCTAAAAAGCCTGCGATGGTATCTATGCGTCGTTGCCTCCGCTCGGTCACAATATGTGCTGCCAGAGTTTTCGCATTTCTCACCTGACCATAATCACTAAACAGCCTGACCAGATCATTTTCAGAATAACTACTGATAATGTCTGCAGCCCTGAATGACTGCCGTTGGTTCATTCGCATGTCAAGTGCATGATCTTCTCTGTACGAAAATCCTCGCTCCGGATTGTCAAACTGCCAGGAAGACACGCCAAGGTCAGCCAATATTCCATCCACTTTCCCGACATCGTAGTATGTCAGATACTCTCTGAGAAAGCGAAAATTACCTGCGACAAATGTCAGCCTGCTATCAGGCACCACATTTACCCTTGCATCTTCATCCTGGTCAAAAGCAAACAGATGACCTTTGTCATCAAGCTTTGATAATATCAATCTGGAATGCCCACCTCCCCCGTACGTGACATCGAGATAGATGCCTGACGGGTTGATTTTGAGACCTTCCACACTTTCGGCCAACAATACCGGCTGATGATAATCCATCAATCCTCTTGCTGCTGCACCGAACCTCCAAACACTTCAGCTGCCAGGTCTGAAAACTCTTCAGGCTCAGTACTCAGCATTGCTGCATAGCGCTCTTTGGACCATATTTCAATCTGTTCGTGATAAGCGAACAACACTATCTCCTTGCCTAAACTGGCATACTCATTGAGACTTTTTGGAATCAATAAGCGTTCAGCCCCATCCGTACTTACCGGCGAGGCTCCTCTATAGAAATACCTGACAAACTGACGATTCTTGGGAATGTAAATATTGAGCTGGTTTACCTCCAGTGTCTTCTTCTCCCACACTTCCTTTGGATATAGCATGAGGCACTTTTCAAATCCGCGATTGATCACAAATGACAATGAATCAGTAGCACTTAGCTGCCTGATCAGACCCGCGGGAAGCTTTACTCTCCCCTTGGCATCCATTTTACATTCGTATTCGCCGGTTAGTTGAAACATTCTACACTCTCAAGTCGGTTGTCAATCAAATGTAAAGCAATTACCCACAATTTGACACTTTATGACACTTTTTGACCCACTATTCCCTCAAAAATCACCCCAGGCGGGGCGCATGTCATCAAATAAGTGATAATGTGCACGCGAAATGGTGTAATTGCGCGCTCATTCTACTGGTTGGCGAATCTAATATATGAAATATTTGTAATATGAAGAAGCCTGATAAAAAGGCACTAACAAATTAAGAAAGATCAGATATGATTAATTGAAGGGCCTTACTTGAAAAAGCTATCCCACTTGAGTCGCAGGACGCCAAAAATCGCTTCGTTGATGATACTTCCACTCATTTTGGATTCACCTTCCTCACGATCGACAAAGGTAATAGGCACCTCCACCAGCCGGAATCCGGCCAGTTGTGATTTGAATTTCATCTCAATTTGAAATGCATAACCTACAAACTCGATGCCGTCCAGGTCGAGCGCTTCCAGAACAGCTCTGGAATAACATACGAAGCCCGCGGTAGGATCCTTCACGGGCATACCGGTGATCATACGCACATAGACTGATGCGCCTATTGAAAGGAATCTGCGATCGAAAGACCAGTTCTTGACATCACCTCCTGGTACATACCGGGAACCAATAGAGAGGTCTCCCCCACCTTGAGTGCAGGCTGACAGTAATCTGCCGAGGTCATCTGGATTGTGGCTAAAGTCAGCATCCATCTCGAAGAAGTAGGAGTAATCTTTATTCAAGCCCCATTTAAACCCGGCAATGTACGCTGTACCCAGGCCCATTTTACCTGCTCTCTCAAGGAGGTGCAGCTCGTTTTGAAATTCTTCTTGTAGATTCCTGACGATCTCCCCAGTACCATCAGGTGAGCCATCGTCTACCACCAACACGTGAAAATTTCCCTCAAGGGATAACACCTTGCGGACCATCCGCTCGATATTCTCGCGCTCATTGTATGTAGGAATTATGACAAGGCTTATGGCCACGCTCAGAGGATCTTGTGAAAAATGAAGCGCTAAAGATATACTAATTGATATATCGCTCCAAAGCTATTTTGCAAAGATGACAGGAAATGAAACCGGATCTGCCTCGTGCATCATCTGATACACGGTTTCAACAATATCATCGGACACTGGCTTTGTAAAATAATCACCATCTGATCCGTATGGGCTTCGGTGATCGGGACCGGTCACACATTTTGGAGCAGAATCGAGCAGATCATAACCATGTTGCCCTTCCAGCACCTGACTCATCATATAGGCGCTCGCACCTCCCGGCAGGTCTTCATCTACAAATAAGACGCGAGACGTTTTCTTTAATGACTGTGCAATAACGCCTTCCAGATCAAACGGAATAAGCGTTTGGACATCGATGACCTCAACACTTATTTCAAGCTCGTCCAGAACAGATGCAGCGGCCACAATCTCATGCAACACCGATCCGTACGAAACTATGGTGACATCAACTCCCTCTCGCAGTACATCTGGTACGCCAAGTGGTATGGTATATTCGCCTATGTTGTCCGGTAGAAGTTCCTTCTTGCGATAGCCATTCAGGCATTCGATGACAATCCCGGGATCGTTGCTCTGCAATAGAGTATTGTACATTCCTGCGGCCTGCACCATATTTCTGGGCACACATATATACAATCCCCTAAGCGAATTGAGTACCAACCCCAGAGGTGATCCACTGTGCCAGATTCCTTCGAGGCGATGGCCCCGTGTGCGAATAATGGCTGGTGCCTGTTGTATTCCATTGGAGCGATACCGCAGGGTAGCCAGGTCATCGGAGAGTGGCGCCAGGCCATACATCAGATAATCCAGATATTGGATCTCCGCAATAGGACGCAAACCACGCATCGCCATACCTATCGCCTGACCCATAATCGTCCATTCCCTTATTCCTGTATCGAATACCCTCTCTACACCATATTTTTCCTGCAGTCCGGACAAGCCTTGATTTACATCACCGATCTGACCTACATCCTCACCAAATGCCACAATCTTCGGGTTGCGCTCAAATGCTTTATCAAAAAAGGTGTTTAATATCTGGTATCCGTTTAGCGTTCTTTGCTCTGCATGATATACCGGTGGGACGACAGGTACACGCAGGGCAGAATACTGATCGTTGCTATATAGTAACGTGTTATATCTTGATGTACCAGTTTCCATGGCATTGTCGAGCCAACTTGTGAGCTCTTGCAAGGCACCATCATCTGCGAGATGCATACATTTATGATGCAATTTTCTTCCAGAAGACACAATTTCACCAAAATGCGGTTCGATCATCTTTTCCAGTTGCTCACGCAATACGGCAATTTCCGGATCAATTGCATTGTAAGCGGCTAATTTGTCGAATATCCTGAGCAATTCCTGCCGTTTGAGCTCTGACGGGTCGTTGAACTGTTTCCACGCCCTGATTTTCGCTTCCCGAACGTGTGTTCTGGCCTTGCTACGGATTGACTCCAATTGCTCAGAAGTGGCTACACCAGAATCAACCATCCACTGGCCCATAATGAGAATGCAATCGCTACTCTCCTCCCATGCCAGTCTATCCTTTGACTTGTATCTCTCATGCGAGCCCGAGGTCGAATGGCCTTGTGGTTGTGTGCATTCCTCAATATGAAAGAGGGCGGGGATATGTGTTTTACGCACACGTTGAATACCTCGATCATACATTGCGCAAAGCCCCGGATAATCCCAGGCTTTCGCAGTATAAATATCTACTCCCGGGCCACTTTCGTCAGATAAGAAGCCCGCCATTGCTTTTGAGATACTGCTCTTGACAGTCTGCAGCTCACGTGGGACAGAGATTCCATATCCGTCGTCCCAAACCGAAACGGCGAGTGGTACTTGCTGTACCGCAGCGGCATTCATTGTCTCCCAATATGCCCCTTCAGAAGTACTGGCATCGCCAATCGTACAGAAGCATATTTCATTTCCGTTGTCTGAAAAACGTTTAAACTCCTTTTTATTACCAACCTCTCGGAAGTATTTCGAAGCCAGGGCCAGGCCCAGTGCACGGCCCATCTGTCCGGCCGTAGGAGATATATCTGATGAGATATTGTATTGTTTTCGCTGATTGACCCAGTTTCCATCAGTATCGACCGTCTTCGAGGCGAAGTGCGCATTCATTTGGCGACCACCTGACCAGGGATCATTTTCAGTATCTGCATAGAGTTGTGCAAAGTACTCTTCAACAGTGGCTATTCCGAGAGCAAACATCATGGTCTGATCCCGATAGTATCCCGCACGCCAATCTCCTTTCTTCCATGTACGGGCCAGTGCTACTTGTGGCACTTCTTTGCCATCACCCAGAATACCAAATTTCGCTTTCCCACTCAAAACCTCCCTTCTGCCCAGGAGGCTCACTTCACGACTCACACAACATATCCAATAATCCTGAACAACAGACTCCCGAAAATTATCCTGATCGTCTTTATCATCGAGGCGGTATTGAAGAAGTGTGTCAAATTCAGGCATTCAGATTCTGTTTTCATGACGCAAAACGAGCCCACAAAAGTACAAAATCTGACCGTGATTTTATAGGGTTGAGTGACTATTGCAGCATGTCAGCGGTATGTCACACTGATTGCACACCATGCGCACACCATAGTGCGCATTGTTAACGAGAAGATAATGTTTCCAACATGTGTGGCCTTTTAATGATGCCGAATTATATTTACATTTGAGGTAGAATCTATGAATATAAAAATCCGAATATGAAACACTTACTAACTCTTGCAGTTTTCAGCCTGCTCACCATCAGTATGTATGGTCAGGCTAATGAGAAAGCAACCGATGAAACTGAAAAACCGACTCCAACGTCCGTTCAGGGACCTATCATGACCCTTGAGTCCCTGACTGTGAATTACGGAGATATCAAGCAAGGATCTGATCCTCTTCGCACAGTTTCTTTTACGAATACAGGAACTGAGCCATTGGTTATTTCCAATGCAAAGGGTAGTTGTGGTTGTACAGTTCCGACATGGCCGCGCGAGCCAATCGCTCCCGGTGAGTCTGCAGTCATTGAAATTCGCTATGACACTAAACGTTTGGGCGGTATCAACAAAACTGTGAAACTGACTACAAACGATGAGACTGGAACGTATGTCCTTCGTGTGAAAGGGAATATCACAGCAAAGACAGAAGAGAAAGGACTTCCTGAAAAGGAAGGTATCTTTGGCGAACCAGATAACTGATTGAAAATAGTAATATCACACCCCGGTACTCGTGCCGGGGTTTTTTTATGCCGTTTCAATTCTGAAATGCCTCCAGCACCTGCAGTCTGACTTTGTTCAAATGTCTGGCATACTTTCAAGGTGTACTTTGCAGACGTACTTTGCAAACGTGTTTTGCATACGTACTTTTCAGTCCTTAAAACCACATTTCATGCTGACATTGCTCGCGCCTTCAAAATCTCTCGACTTTTCGAAAACTGATATCAAGGAGGCCTCACTACCGCGACTCCTGGATGACACCATGCCGCTTGTGAAAATCATGCAAAAAATGTCTGCCAAAAAGCTCGGAGCACTCATGTCAATGAGCGATGTGCTCACGAAGTTGAATAAAGAACGATATATGGAGTTCTCAAATGCACACACTGAGGGGAACTCTAAGCAGGCCATCCTCTCATTCAAAGGTGGTGTGTACTTGGGCCTGGATGCAGAGACCATGAGTGTGGCCGATCTTCTGTGGGCACAGAATCATGTCAGAATCCTGTCCGGATTATATGGGGTGCTTCGCCCAACTGACCTCATGCAACCGTACAGGCTCGAAATGGGAACCGGGCTTACAACCAAAAGTGGGAAGAGTCTATACGCCTGGTGGGGCGAGAAGATCACCGACCTGCTTAACGAGGACCTCTCAAAACACAGTTTGGGGATCGTATTCAACCTGGCATCGCAGGAGTATAGCAAATCGGTAAAAATGGCAAAACTCGAAGCAGAGGTTTACAGCGCCAATTTTTTTGAACGCCGTAATGGTGAGTACAAGTTTATTTCCTTTACAGCAAAAAAAGCACGTGGTTTGCTTTGTAGATATATTATTGACAACCGGATCGACAAACCGGAAGATGTGAAGGATTTCACCATCGATGGATTCAAATATCTCAAGAAACTTTCCAGTGAGCGCGAATTTATCTTTGTAAAAAAAGGCTAGTGTGAATAACCCTATCTTTTCCTTTTGATTATGCAATCTGATTAATTTGGCATTATGTTGCGTTTTATACTAAGTACAATTGCTTGTGTCGGTCTGGTGTGGGTATTCAACTCTCCATTAAAGACTGGCGCGACAACACTTCCACCTCTGGGCAAATTCTTCTCTCCTTCTCATGGATTTTGGGTCAATGCCGAGAAAGATAAATACCTCAACACCGCTTTGCGTTCAAGCGATGTAAATGAGCACATTGAAATCGCATTTGACGACCGATTGATCCCCCATATTTTTGCTTCAAATGACCACGACCTTTATTTTGCACAGGGCTATGTCACCGCAATGCACAGATTGTGGCAACTCGATATCTCCAGCAGGGCTGCTGCAGGACGTCTGTCTGAGATAATGGGTAAATCCCTACTGAATTACGACAAAAAACAAAGACGGCGCGGCATGACGTTTGGTGCGGAAAACACCTTGGAGTCGTGGCAGAGAGATGCTGAAAGCATGATGATGCTGGAGGCATATGCGGCGGGTATCAATGCGTATATATCGCGACTAAAGCCCAGAGATTATCCTCTCGAATTTAAACTCATAAACTACCAACCGGAAGAATGGTCTGTATATAAAAGTGCCCTGTTTGTCAAGTCAATGTGCGTCACGCTAAACTCGCGTGAATACGACCTGGAGTTTTCAACCATGCTCGAAATGCTCGGTCAGGAGAAGTTTGATTTCCTGTTTCCCGAATTCAATCCCGACTCGGACCCTATCATCCCACCTGGTACGAAATGGGAATTTGATCCTGTGATTGCCGAAAGCACAACTTCGCCTGCGATCCCGGTGACGCATGGGATCGGGAAGCGCGCAGGTTTTGAAGAGGAGTACTATGTCGGTAGTAATAACTGGGCAGTCTCAGGTGAAAAGACGGCATCTGGCAATCCGATTCTGTGCAATGATCCACACCTAAGCCTGTCCCTGCCATCCATTTGGTATGAGCTGCATATGAATTCACCGGAACAAAACTGCTACGGGGTATCACTGCCTGGTATGCCGTGTATTATTTCAGGGTTTAATGAGGATGCTGCGTGGGGCATGACGAATGTCGGTCAGGATGTGCTCGACTGGTATCAAATAGACTGGGCAAATGACGAAAAGACAAAATATCACCTGGACGGTGAGGTATTGGACGTGACCTACAGATATGAAAAAATTGAGATTGCTTCAGGTGACGCCATCGTGGATACCGTTGTATACACTAAGTGGGGGCCGGTCATGCCAGAGGGGTCGCACGAAGGTCTGGCCATGCGCTGGATTGCGCACGACGGAGGTCCATTTTCCGATGCGATGACATTTCGTGCCCTCGACAAGTCAAAAAATGTGCATGAATTTCTCGCGGCGATGGACCAGTATCACGCACCTGCTCAGAATTTTGTATTTGCCGACAAAGGCAACAATATAGCCCTCCGAATTGGAGGGTCACTCCCACTCCGCGCTAAAGGTCAGGGGCGGTTTATAAGCGATGGATCAAAATCTGCCAATGGATGGAATCGCACCATTCCGCCCGCACACAACCCTGTGACGATCAATCCCGAAAGAGGATTTGTCTCCAGTGCAAATCAGCGGACCACCGATGATACCTACCCATATTATTACACAGGAGGCAGGTATTTTGAAGATTATAGGGGTGCTACGCTCAATCGTTATTTGTCATCGATGCATGACATTACGCGCAATGATATGCAGCAGCTCCAACAAAGCGGGTTTAGCATGAAGGCCGAACAAATTCTTCCGGCTATGCTGGATGCAATAGCGGATGCAACCCTGACAAGTGAAGAACAAACGATCGTGGATGGTTTGCTGCAATGGGATTATGACTATGACCACACGAGAATTGAGCCTCTGTACTTTGAATTGTGGTATCAACATTTGTATTACAAAACCTGGGATGAGTTTGATGACATTCCCGATACGATCGCCTATACCATGCCAGAGTCATGGAGGCTGATCGACCTGGCATTAAATGCCCCGGATACGACGGTCTTTGACCTTGTCACGACAGATGAGAAGGAGTCATTTGATGACATCGTGCTATTGAGTTTACAAGAAGCTACCGAGGAGCTCGAAAGCCTCGAACCCAAAGCATCAAGTTGGGGTGCATACAGAACAACCACCATTCAGCACCTCGCCAACCTGCCGGGAATGAGTGTCAAACTGAATAACACGTCAGGTCATGGTGATGCGCTCAATGCGATCAGTACACGCAATGGACCATCCTGGCGCATGATTGTCGAGCTCAACGACCCGGTCGAAGCACATGTCGTGTACCGGGTGGGCAGTCCGGCAATCCCGGATCGAGGCATTATGATGATTTAATCGATGATTGGGCAACTGGTAAATACCACAAGGTGCAGTTTACAAACAGGGCTGAGGACATCAGGGCATTGTACACATTGTCGATCGAAAAGAAGGGAAAATGAAATTGATATTAACGCTGATCACGATAGGTATTCTCTCTTATTTTGCACAGAGTCTAGGCCCCTGGTGGACAGGTGTCCCCGTTGCCTTTCTCGTAGCGGCCATCGTACAACTCAAACCGGGGACAGCTTTCCTGGCGGGATTTATCGGCCTCGGCCTCGCATGGGGTGTAGCTGCCGGTATTGCAGATTTTGAAAACAGCGGAATCCTCAGTGCCCGTATTGGTGAAATGCTAGGTGGACTCCCGGGTTGGTCTCTCGTTCCTGTCACTGCATTGTTCGGAGCAGTGTTAGGTGGATTAGGCGCGTTGAGTGGTGCATCAGGAATGAAATTGATCATCGACAAATAATCTGTCAATCCGCAGGTATTCGTTCATTAAAAAAAGATCACAAGCAATCGAATCAATTCGGACAGTTTCGGCGTTATTACAGATGATAGTATTCGAATTCAAAGATTATGGAGGATTGGAGGTATAATAAAGCCAGGCGTCGTGTCAAAAAGGTAAAGGGTTTTTACGTGCACTTGAGCAGCTGGCTCATCTTCACTGTCTTTTTCCTGTTCATGAATTTCTCCGGCGGCAGGTCTTCATTCAGAACAATATTCCCGCTTTTTCCAGTATTAGCATGGGGTGTAGGGGTCTTATTTCATGCCATTGGCGTATTTGGCATTCCCGGATTGGGTAAAGATTGGGAAGACAGAATGATTGATCGCGAAATGGATCGCATTGATCGCGAAGATCAGTTGGAAGACTGGCACCCGGATAGTGACGCCCTGGATTCTCCGTCATCGCATGAGTACACAGAAGAAGAACCACCTCTCAGACTAAAAAAGCTGCGCAAAGATCCAAGGGATTCTGACTTCGTATAAAATCTGTCTCACTATCCACCGGCATTATCAGGCACTGTATTTGCACATTATCACAGGATCATCACGGCTCTTCGCCTGATAAAGACGCAATTGCGTAAAAATGTCTGTAGAGAAAAAAAACGAGCTGTCTCATAAGGAACGCATCCATGAGATCATCTTTGAGGCCGATACCCCTGCTGGGAAGGCCTTTGATGTGGCCTTGCTGATCGCTATTCTGCTGAGTGTTGTAGTCGTCATGCTTGAGACGACGCACAGTGTAGCTGATAAAATCGGTGGCTTCCTTCACACAGCCGAGTGGATTCTCACGATCTTTTTTACAATTGAGTACGCATTGCGTCTGTACTGCGTCAGAAAGCCAATAAAATATGCGACCAGTTTTTTTGGTGTCGTAGACCTTCTGGCCATTCTTCCGACATATATCAGTCTCTTTCTTGCAGGCGCTCAGGCCCTTTTGGTCATTCGGATACTTAGGCTTCTGCGGGTATTCCGAATTTTCAAACTTGTCAATTACATGCGCCAGGGTAAGGTGATCTTGTCAGCAATGCGCAACAGCGGGCCCAAAATAGCCGTATTCATTCTGTTTGTTCTTCTTCTCGTTACGATTTTTGGGTCAATCATGTATTTGGTTGAGGGAGGTACGAATCCGGGTTACGACAGTATTCCCAGATCAATCTACTGGGCGATCGTGACACTTACAACCGTTGGATATGGCGATATCTCACCGGTCACCAGTTTTGGACAATTCATTGCAGCATGTATCATGATACTCGGTTACTCTATTATCGCCGTACCAACCGGAATAGTCACAGCAGAATTGACGCGAAGGATTTACGATGGTCAATCTGAAAGTCTTGAATCCTGCCGCGGATGCGGTGGCGAGGGCCATCTTGATGGAGCTCAGTTTTGCCACCACTGCGGTGAAAAACTTGACCATTGATCAGGTCTCCCCTTTCGGAATACGTGTTACGGGCATGAGCCGTTTGACACTATACTTACCACTTGGATTTATCATCAGGAGTAACACACCACCTGCGATTGCAAGGTTTTTGGCAAAAATCAACGCCTCAATTCTCATTTCGGGAGTGGGATAGTTCCAAAATGAGTGTGCAATAAAGGTGACAGGTACCCAATAAGCAAGTATGAGGAATCCACCGAGTCCCATCCTATAGCCAAGCAGGATAAGGATACCACCAATCAACAAAATCACAATGGAAATGACCAGCAGGATGTCCTGTTGCCATAAAATATTGAACTCAGACATCTTTGCCTTGGTCTCCTGAAAAAATATCATCGAATCCGTAGCCTCATAGATAAAAATTGCGGCAATCAGGATTCGCGCTATCAGGTCGGTGATGTTTTTCATATTACTGCACTTGCGCTTTGAGGTATTCCGCAAGGGAATGTGCCACGCGCATACCGTCTACAGCAGCAGAAACTATGCCACCTGCAAATCCTGCACCTTCTCCGGATGGAAACAGCCCCTCCACCTGCGGATGCATCAGTGTTTCCCCGTCTCGTGGTATGCGCACAGGTGAACTCGTCCTGCTCTCGGTGGCAATGACCACTGCCTCATTTGTCAAATACCCCTTCATTCTTTTTCCAAACTGCCGTACACCATGTTTTAGTGCATGCGTGATTTCCGAGGGTAACAAGCTCCCCACGTCGTGTGCAAACAAGCCCGGGATATAAGATGAGGACGGAAGGCTTTTTGAGGATTTTCCCTTCATAAAATCCACAAGTCTTTGAGCGGGAGCTGCTTGTGAGCCATCTCCAGCTTTAAAGCAAAGTTGCTCGATCTCTCTTTGAAATGCAATTCCTGCAAGTGCATCGTTTTCTCCGGTAATCTTCTCCACCAGTTTCTCATCAACAGAAACCACCGTTCCTGCATTGGCATAAGGTGAATCACGGCGTGAGAGCGACATCCCGTTTACCACGATTTCACCCGGCGCTGTGGCAGATGGCACAACCAACCCACCCGGGCACATACAGAATGAAAACACTCCCCTGTTATCCACATTGCAAGCAAGCCTGTACGAAGCAGGCGGCAAGTCATCTCCCCTGTTTTGTCGTTTGTACTGTATGCTGTCAATCAGGGGCTGCGGATGCTCTATCCGCACGCCTAGTGCAAATGGTTTTAATTCAAGTAAAATATCTTTTGATGCGAGGAGTGCATAGATATCCCGGGCTGAGTGCCCGGTCGCTAATATCACATTGTCGCATTTATACTCCTTTTCATCGTTCACCACAACTCCTGCGATCTTATCTGACTTCACCAGAATATCTGTGACTCTGGATTCAAAGTGGACCTCACCACCATGGGACAATATCGTAGCGCGTATTGCCTCAATGATCGTGGGCAATTTGTTTGACCCGATATGAGGATGTGCATCAATCAGGATATCCTGACCGGCACCATGCGCCACGAGCGTCTCAAGGACACTACGTACATTCCCACGCTTCGTCGCGCGTGTATAAAGTTTTCCATCCGAATATGTGCCTGCGCCGCCTTCTCCAAAGCAATAATTGGAATTTGGGTCAACTACAGAAAACTGTTGTATCGCTTTCAGATCCCGTCGCCTTGACTGAACATCTTTTCCGCGCTCAAACAGGATCGGCTTTATGCCTAGCGTCAATAACTCAAGTGCGGCAAAATATCCTGCAGGGCCGGCTCCGATAATAAAGGCTGGTCGCGCTTCATCTACCATCTGATACGATGGCACATCAGGTGCTTCAGGTGCAGGGTCATCTGCATCCCAGACCTCTACCTGAAACACGTAGTAGGCGTTTCTCTGACGTGCGTCGAGTGAGCGGCGGAGAATGTGCCCCCGACCGGTTTTCGGATCCAATCCCGCTTTCTTCAATGCCTTCAGGATTACCGACTTTGTGTCTTCCCTGGACTGAGGGTCGACATTGATCTGCACTGTTTTGCGCATGTGTTTATTTCTTGTAAATCCAGGCCTCAGCCTCTACATTTAATTGTAGATCCTCAAGGACGCGATTGATTTCCCCAGATCCGCAAGGAGCGGGCACTCCAATTTGAGTGAGGTTGTTTCTTTGCATACTAGCTGGTGCATATCCCATTTTAGTCAACCGTGCCAGCATCCTGTCCACATTTGACTGCACACCAAATGCACCAACGATGACATAACAATCACTCGTCAGAACTTCTACATGCACCTCGTCATCAAATGACTTGCTTTCGACAGGGTCAGATGTGATCACATCGCTGTGCGTGATGTCCTCTTCTTCTCCAATTCTCTCTGCTGCCACTCCTGTGTCCTCCGACGCATCTGATATTTCACTATTTTCTTCAACTATGTCTACCGGCCTCTCTGCATTTTCCATCTGTGATGCACCTCCCGATTTCGGATCTATACCCAGCTGTGCTTTGCTTTCGTCGGAAGAATCAGCATCTCCTTCAAGATCATCATCACCTGATGCGGTATTGTCATTTTTAAGGCCCAACATATCACGCGCGCTATCATCGATCACCCCTGCTATGGTTTGCTTGTCGTCAACCTCTTCTTTATTTGATGCTGTGGGGTCCAATTCAGCCGTTGGATCGCTCGATTCAGTTTTGCTCTCTTTACCGCTACCGAATAGTGGTGTTTCCTGCACCGGGGCTCTGTTGTAGGTTGCTGCCGGATGGTAAAGTGCATCACGCTTGTTGTATTGCAAAATAGCCAATACCGTCACACCGAGAAAAATGGCCAGAAAAATGGGTAAGACCATTGGCACCCGTGCTTTTTTCTTCGAAGACTCCGGCTTGGACCCAACTTCCGCTACAGGTTGAGTGCCGTCAGTATCCGATCGTTCTGTCTGCACAGGGAGTCCTGCTGTAAGAGCGACAGGCTCTTGTTCAGTGACTGGCTCTGGTGCGAGCTCAGTAGTAGTTTCCTGAGATACTTCATTTACAGCCATGATTGGAACGACCACAGATTCGGCTACATCGGCGTCCTGAACTGGTTCGTCAGCTCTACCAGGCAATCCTACTGTTTTCAGACCATAATATGCTGCGTTGGCGGTTTTTACATCTGCCGCAAAATAGATGTTCTCTTCCTTTTGGTAAAACACACCCAGATGATCTACTGATGCCTTTCCAGATGCACGAAGAGACGACTTGACGGCTTTAGTAAACTCGCCCACGTGATCAGCGGCGACTTTCGGATCCACCCCTGACTTATATGAAATATAACGCGCCAGGAGTTTGCCTTTGACCGCACCTGAAGCTGTAAAATCAACCGTGGCACGTGGTGGTTTGACCAACCATTCCTTTGTTAAAATTTTAGCGGATTGCACGTGTCTCGTAAGCACTCCGAGTCCGGGAATGCGCACGCTATTCTCAGAATCCAGAAGCAGGAGGATATAATAGACGACGTTGCTCTTCATGTACCGCGCCAAGATAGGCAAATAGGGTTTTAGAAATCCTCAAAGAGATTTCTAAATCATAAAAAATCTCATGCGAGTCGTCCTTCGTGCTCGAGGCGTTGAATCGTCTCAACCGCACTCGCTACTGTCGCAAGACTTGGGGCAAGGAATAATCCGGCTATCGGAATCATCAGAAGGAGCAAGAATATGCTCCCATTTGCAATCGCCAAGCCCTTGTAATCACCTACAAAACCTGCGCTTTCTTTTACCCCCATGTGTCTTTCCAGTGTGTAATCCATATTCCCAAAGCCGACAAAATATGCCTGAATAGCGAAGATCGCGGGCGCACTCACAAAACCAATCAGCGGGATCAACCCAATGAGCAGGAGAATTCCAGTATAAACAAGCTCACGCAAGAGATTGCGTAATGAAACACGCAAGCCTCGCCACAATTCTCTGCCAGCCCTTATCAGATTAAAACGTGCATTGCTCTTTCTGCCTTGTAAATGCGCCTCAATTTTTTCTGATAAAGGGCCCATAAATGGTGCTACAAGAATCAGTATGATGTATTTGTACGACACAAAAGCAAGTGCCGCGATAATGGCCCATCCCGCATATACTGCCACAGCCGCAAATTCATCTTTCGCAAAATCGAACGGGTAATTGTTCTTGAGGAAGTTACCGATTCCACCACTGTACTGCCACGCAAGAAAAAAGATTCCCGTACCAAAGAGGATACTTAAAAATCCGGGCAACAGAACATATCCCCACAACCTCTCCGACTTGATCAGACCATATGCTTGAGAGTAGGCTTCAATACCATCTCGAAAATCACTTATGAATTGTCGCATAGCCCGATATTACGGAGAATGGCCTGACGGTCCAAGAAATTCTAGATCACTATCCGGGCTTCGTCGACGGACGAGGCATTGCGTCGTTATTCAGGTTTTTTCTTTTTACGCCTTGTCTTAAAGAGCTCGACGAGCTGCTTGGCATTGAGGAACCCGAGATCCAAAAATGTATGCGTGATAAACTTCTTGATTTCCTGGTAATCCTTGCCACGTTTATCAGTATAGGTCTTTAGTAGTTTGGAGATATATACCAGACTTTGCCCCTTCACATCCTGATTAAACTGTTGGTTATTAAAGATCTGGATATACACGGCGAACACTTTGTTCATCTCGAAATAGTCTGTATACGTCTCGACAGAAAGACCTGCAAGCAATCTGCGGAAATGATTCAACGTAGACTTGCGCAGGCATTCATTGATCGTCGATAAGCCCTCGTGCTGATCGTAAAATGACCTGGTAGCTTCGATGACATCATCATGTACATAGCCCTTCTCGTGAATGATGTCCATCAGGGTATAGAACTTTGTGAGATCGTCCTTTACATCAACATCAATCAAGTTTAAAATTTTCTTGTCCTCCTCTACTCCTATGTCGAGATCTGAATCCAGAATGCTATCGTGAAACTCAAAATAATCGGCGTTGAATGAGCTATGATCTTTACGTTGCTCATTGAACATTTTTTTCAACCAATCTTCTTTTCCACTGAAATCATAAAAATTGCAAAACAGGTGAAGCAACTGAACGTATTCTTTTGATTGCTTGAATTCTTTGTTGTTCAGAAACTCAACGATATGTGGTGTCAGGCTGTCATTGTTCGTCCCAAGTTTGACTCTCAGCATGAGAAATTGGGAAAGAGAAGAAAACTTCACTTTGAGTTCACCCAAAGTCTTTGGAAATTCTGCCGAATAATAGTTGACAGAAGCAAACTGCCTTTGATATTTCTGAAATGCCGCTTTGCGCTGATGCGCATCTCTGTATTTCAGAAGAATTTGCTCTTGTAAAAATGCCTTAATACGATTAAACTCAACCTTCTCTATCAGGTTGGTTATCCAGATATTGCTACTGAGACCAAATCCGATCTGAACGCCTTGTCCGATCCGCTTGCTAATCAATTCGAAATTAGAAGACAGGCAGATTGCCAACAAGATCTCCTTGAAGTGATCCTGTGGCATTTTATAACGATAGAGCTCATCTACTTCTCCCCGAAGTACCGTATACCCAAGTACTTTGGACAAGTACAATCCTTCATAATCCTGATCGAGAAGATGTTTTTCAAAACCGACGAGTTGGAGTGGATTGTCGGCAGCTACTTTTTGAAACACAATTTCGATCTGTGGTTCAAATGCCTCTCTCAAGGCGGTATAACTTTCCTCCTCTTCGTCGTCGAGATAAGTATTGAGTAAATCTGAGCTTTGGATGGCTCCTTTTATCGTATCGAGCTCAATGGCGTATTTCTGATCGAGATTCTGCATAGGGCTGATTTTAAAAAATAAAAAGACCCGGTAAGACGCGGGGCCTTACCAGGTAATGTCTTTTGGAAGCGAATAAGACGTGTTAAGATAGCGTAGCGAATCGACATTCCGCTACTAATCTTTCTCTTCCGGAGTATCTTCTTCTGTTGTCGCCTCTTCGGCTTTTTCTTCTGTAGCTGTCTCCTCTTTCTCAGTAGTCGCTGCTTCTTCAGCAGGACTCTCCTCTTCTGCGGCTGGTGTCTCCTCAGCAACTTCAGCTGCTGGAGCTTCTTCTGTAACTTCAGCTGCTGGAGCTTCTTCTGCCGGGGCCTCTTCCGTGGCTTCAGCGGCAGGAGCTTCTTCCGTCGCTTCTGCTACAGGTGCCTCCTCGGTGGCTTCCACTGCTGGAGTCTCCTCGGTGGCTTCCACTGCTGGAGTCTCTTCCACTGCTGGTGCCTCATCTGTAGCAACAGCTTCTTCCTCGGGTACTTCCACGACTTTAACTACAATAGGCTTTACTGTACCGGAAAGCTGCTTGTACCATTCTACACGTGCCTCAGCGGTTGCCTCGTGGCGTGCTCTGATCGTGCTATCCTTGTCAGATACCCAAGCGAGATATTTCTCATCTGCCTGCTCCTGCGATAGTGCACCTTTTTCAACTCCGCGCTGGAGATGTTTGCGGTACATCACACCCTGAAATTTGAGAATCGCACGTGCGGTATCCGTTGGCTGGGCTCCTTTCATGAGCCAGTCAAAAGTGCGGTCTCTGTCTAATTCAATTGTTGCCGGACTCGTCATCGGATTATAAGTTCCGAGTTTTTCGATAAAGCGACCATCGCGTGGTGCGCGTGCATCGGCAACTACAATGTGGTAGAAAGGTTTCTTTCTGCGACCTCTTCTCTGAAGTCTGATTTTTACTGACATAAAGCCAAAATTTACTTGGTTTAACCATACCCGCTTTACTCAATAAATGAGCAACGGGATTTCAACGAGGCGCAAAAGTAGTTAATTATTTGGGTTATCGCGGTAAGATTAGAGGAATTAGGGGGTGCTTTTGGTCGCTGTTGTCGCTTTGGTCGCTGTTGTCGCTTTGGCTCAAATAACTCCATGATATAGGCCAATGGTCAAAAACCAGGTTGAAATCACTATCAACAGGCACATCACTATTTGAATGAAAAAACAAAAGCGACCACAGAGACCACAGCGACGTTTAACCACATTCTACTCTCTAAAAACCCACAAAACCTATCCAAACTCAAACCTCCACCGCACATTTAGCCTTCGGGAAGTAAGGAAATTGCTGATTGCAAATTGCTGGTTATTGACCGCCTTTATCCACGTTTTATCCGCTTCATTTCTGATTCCGAGGAGATTAAATACCTCCAGGCTCAGCCAGCTGTTTCGGGAGAAGCGCAGAAAGTGTTTGGGCTTTCTATCCAACCACGATTTGTCCCATAGAAGGACTGAAAAACCGATGTCAATCCTTCGGTATGTGGAATATCTGAAGGTATTGCGAAATACAATGTTATTGTCCGGTACGCCGAATGGCAGACCTGTGCTAAATGCCAGGTTGAGGTGTACCTTGAAGTTTTCGTTGTTGGGCAGATAATCCTGAAAGAAAACATTCACTCCTACCAACTGGTTTGTGGGGCGTGGAACGTCATTGACCTCTGTAGCTTCGGCGCTGCCCACTTCAAATTTCTTGTGCTGCACACCGTCAAGTTTCTCTCTTGCTCTTTGAAAGCTGAAGTTTATCCAGGATTCAGCGCCGGGTACAAATTCTCCATTGAGCCGGACGTCCAATCCGACAACGTAGCCTGTCGCATCATTCTCTCCGGAATATCGAATTCTCACATTACTGATATCGTAATGCACGAGGTCCCAAAGCTTCTTGTAATACGCCTCTGCGATCATGCGAAATTTCTTCCTCCCCCTTACATCTGGTCCAAAATCCATCGTGAGACCTCCGAGTATATGAAACGATTTCTGAGACTTCAGATCTCTGTTGACTGTCCCGTCCAGTCTCCGCATTTCACGATAGAAGGGAGGTTGATAGTAAAGTCCTGTTGCAAAACGATACGCAATATCCTTTCCCCCAAGCGGCTTGTACAGAATCTGAAACCTGGGACTGATGTCAAGCTCCTTATTCATGTCCCAATACGTCGCTCGCACACCACCGGTAATCTTGATCTCAGAAACTCCGGGCTTGATTGATGTATAACTATCCTGCATGAAAATGCTGTACCGCAACGAGTTGAGGTCGTTTTTCGATTTTAGCACATATTGCAGCATAACCTCGTCCGGATCGAGAGGCAGCGAATATCCTGCAGAATCGAGTCTCTCCCACTCATTCAGATTATCCTGAATATCCTCAGACTGTACTCTTAGCCCCCATTGAAGGAAATGTGTTTTTTCATTGTTATCAGTTGATGCAAGTTGAAACTCAATTCCACCCTTGTGTTCAATATTAAATATTCTGGAATTCAGAGCATTTCTGGCATAGACATGTTGGGTACCAGCACCGAGCACAAGTATCTCCTCCCCTGCATCATCACCAACTCCTGTTTCGATCTGACTCAGGCGATATGCCCCTTCGATATCAAATTCCTCACGCTCACGACTGCGAAAACCTGAAGTGAGGAATTTTAAATACAGTGGATTACGCTTTTTGTCTGGAATATAGGTCAGTGAAATCCCGCCCATCGCTGTGGCAAAGTCATCAGCTTCCTGTCCTTCAAATTCCGAAGTCAGCCTAAGTGTAAAATCTATAAGGCCCTGAGCCGTTTCCCGTGTCGAGGGGACAAAATCATATTTGCTGGCATTGTAGTTTGCGATCACACCCAACTGAAGAGAACGCGAAAGATCATACGTCAGATAGGTCTGAAAATCAACAAATTGTGGCTGATATTCTCCCTTCACATCGAGGGAATTGAGCAGTAATTGTGTGTTTTTATATCGCGCCCCCACCAGGTAGCGAAAATGCTTGTACGTATTCAATTTGCTTTGGACTGACCCCTCTATATGAGCTGATGCCCCTAGTAGACTCAACTCTACTGATCCTTTGGTCTCCTGCGGTCGTTTATAGTAGATATCGAGGACGCTTGACATTTTATCGCCGTATTTGGACTCAAACCCTCCAGATGAAAATGACAGATCACGCATGAGATCCTTATTTGCGAAGGTCAGCCCTTCCTGCTGGCCGGAGCGTACCAACTGAGGTCTGTAGATTTCAAAATCATTCACATAGACGAGGTTTTCGTCGTAGTTGCCACCACGCACATTGTACTGACTACTGAGTTCACCACCAGTTCCACCAGATGTGCCCAGGGCG
>Ga0164313_10001662_pt1 | contig 19703 bp, 14 predicted proteins | sample GuaBasSedimGuay4_FD_113735 | JGI IMG/M metagenome (GOLD analysis project Ga0164313, IMG submission 113735) | Subseafloor sediment microbial communities from Guaymas Basin, Gulf of California, Mexico - Guay4, Core 4569-4, 0-3 cm | ecosystem: Environmental > Aquatic > Marine > Hydrothermal vents... | reverse complement strand
CTGTCAGTCAAAATACAGGGGAATTGCTATAAGGGCAAGTGATAGCGCCGGTATTCATAATGTATATATTGATGGATTGATCACACAAAAATGGGATGGGCATCATAACTCAATTCTAATAGGTGGAAAAGGTTATGGAAAACCTTCTTTGCCTGGTAAAATCAATAATATTCATGCTATGAACATGATGGGTAATGGTCGTTCCATGGTACTAATTGAAGCTCCTATTGCCAATTGTTGTTTTATGAATGGGATGTATAGTGGTGATGGTGAACATATAATTTTATACAATATCAATAAAGACAAAACTAAAAGTGTAGTATCAAAGAACATGATCAAAGTTCCATGATAAGTTATTTCAATTTCATTAATGAAAAGCTTTAGAATTTTAATGCCAGTTTTATTTTACCCCATGGTAGTTTTATCGCTTTACTATTGTACAGGAAATAAAGGACATTAAACAGAAACCCAGATGGTTCGGAGATATAACTATCGTCTATCAGTATGGAAAAGTAAAATAGTTTACAATGAAAAATAATCTAATATTTAGCATCTACCATATAATTGTAGTGATAGCAGTTCTTTCGTCAGGATTGAAATGCAATATGGTTTTTGCACAATCAAACCAGGCAAACAAATCAATACAAATTGACGGAACAACCGGAACACCATTGGGTGGTGTGGGTACTGGTGCAGTTAAGTACTGTGCATGGACAGGAATTTTAAATGCATTTACAGATATGACACCTGCCGGAATGCAAAGGTATAATAAGCATGTAAACCTTGGAGATAATGCAAGTTTTCAATTCTACTCAAGTCGTGGAGGAACAATAGTTACCAAAGACCCCTTAAAAGTTCCTCAGGTAAATGGACATTATGATGACGATGCCATCTTTCCCATTCACAAAGCAAATTATGGAGATATTAATAATGTTTCAGTTAATATGACCGGTTTTTGCCCATGGGACACTGAAAATTTCAGTAGGATGACTCTTCCATACGCATTTTATGAGTTTACTCTGTCTAATACCCAAGACACTCCGGTTGATGTGGCAGTGGCTTTAATGATTAAATTTGAAGCAAATCCAATTTTTGTAAAAGGAAAGGGCCTCAAAGACGATTCAGGTATTCACATGAAAGCAATATTTGCAAAGAGTAGTGATGCCAATCCTATTATTACGGCAGGGAGTGATACGGGATTTTCTGTCAATGGCCTATGTAATAATGTTATTACGGATACAATAAACAAAGTTGCTGTAAAAGTATCTCTTGGTGCAAAAGAGACCAAAACAATTAAATTCGTGCTTGCCTGGTATAAAGTAAACTCTTACGGGAAATATTATTACGAAAACCTGCATGTAAATGCCGGAAGTGTAGCTGATGCAGGACTTACATATTTTGATTTATTCAAAAGCAATGCAGTATCATTTGTTACAAAAATGCGTGGCTCCAATATACCCATGTGGATGACAAATTATGTGGTAAATACACTGAGCAATATGGTTAATAATTCGGTGTATGCTAAAGACGGGCGCGCCTGTATGGCAGAAGGGGAGTTTAATATCCTTGGCACTATTGATGAATACTGGCAAGGGAGATCTATTATTGGCAGCAACTTAATGCCGGAGTTTACATGGAAAGAATTGGAATACTGGGGCAGAACACAATTTCAAGGTCCATATTTAGGACAAATACACCATGATTTTGGAGTGAACGGACATGGAGTATCTGATGAAGATCTGTGCGACTGGGATGATATCAATCATGCTGATTATCGCCCGGTGGAAGATGTTGTCTCCTGGCCGGATGAAAACGTAGGGTTTATTGTTGGAGTTTATGAAACATTTATTGCAACTGATAATCAGGAAAAGCTTAGCCTGCTGTGGCCCTACTTAAAGAATACAGGAAACAGGCTTATTGTCCAGAAAGAATTATATGGAGATCCTGAAAGCCCATGGATATTTAAGACCAGCCATAACATGTATGATGCGGGAGGATATTGCCAGACATACTCCACAGGCACCGTAATCCCGGCATACAAATGTATGGCTCTGATGGCAGAAGCAATGAATGAACCCGAGACAAGACAATTTTACGAAAATGCTGCAACAGAAACAGTCAAAGGTTTTGAAGCTAAATACCTTGCATCTGAATACGTCTATTTCGATAAACATTGCGAAGGTGCGATGGCTGGTCCATGGTTTTCCCAATGCCTTAAATTTGACCAATTTGACCAGGAAAAAGTTGATACGTATTTGTATGATGTACTGGAAAAATACTACAACCCAACTGTTGACAGTATGAGTTTCGCAGAAGGAACATACGACGAATGGCCGCAGCATTTGGTAGGTCATTTTGGCGGATATGCTTTGCAAAGGGGAAAATTTGATGATGCAATAGCTCTATGGAAAGACATGTACAACCGTGGTTATAACGATAGAAACAGGGTGTTTAATCTTCCGATATCATTGCGGGCAAAAGCAATTCCTAACTATGCAGCAACGAGTATTGATGGTTATTTTCAATATACCAGCCGGACTTCTACATGGAGGATGTATCAGGATCTTGTCGGATACTATCGCAATAAACATACTGGCGAAATCTGGCTGGAACCAATCATCCTTTCCGAGATGAATCATCAATTGACTGATGGATATTTCATATCAGCTGAAGGTAATGGAACTATCAGTTGTACTGAAAAAGGAAGTACTCATGAAGACCGAACCATTGTTTTTGAACCAGATAATGCAATGAATGTTAAGGGAATTTATATTAAAAATCATACAGGCTCACCTGTTGTTAAAGTCAATGGCATTTCTCAGACCTGGACTCGTACCGGCCCGGAGTGGAAAAAGCGGATTAAAATTAACTGGAATGGAACAGTGGATAGAAGTGGAATTGTAATCGATGTTAAGAATAGAAATTGAGACGGATAAAACAGATTAAATGTCATGGCAATTAATCCCCAGAGTTTTATAACCGGTTAAATACCATCAGAATATAAAGACGGAATATTTAGATTTGAAGTAGGACAATGCATTATTTGATACAAAGTTTATTTGTACCTTACAAATAAAGCAAAATTGACTTCTGAGGGATGATTTTTTAGCAATCCTTTTTCATTTACTTAATATGGGATCAATGAATACACAAACAATCAAAATTGCGGCAATACTAATCTTAATAGCAGTCCTTTCATATAGTTGTTCAAAGAACAAAATACCACCATATAAAGATTCAGGATTAAAGGTTGAGGTGCGGGTAAATGATTTACTTGAACGGATGACTATTGAAGAGAAAGTCAACCAGATGCTAAAGCTGGTTCTGCCCGATTTAAAAGAGGATAAGCATGGAAATATCACTGCAGAATCTTTAGATAGTTTATTTCAGGGCCAGAGTATTGGGTGTCTGGATCCGCCGCGAACCGATATAAATGATATCGCAAAGTACTCAGAGGCGGCGGACCGCTATCTGAGAGAAAAGACAAGATTGGGCATACCCGCTATTCAGGTAGAGCTGGGGGGCATACATGGGCAATTAGCTTTAGGCGCCACTAATTTTCCTCAGACAATCGGACAGGGATGCACCTGGAATCTGGAATTAATCAAAAAAATGGCTGAAGTTATGGCTTATGAAGCCGGTCTGACCGGATGTGATCAGTTCTTTGCTCCCCTGTTTGATCTGGCGAGAGATCCACGATATGGCAGGGTAGAAGAGTGTTTTGGAGAAGATCCGTACCTCGTTGCAGAAATGGGGAAAGCCTTTGTAACAGGTATGCAGGGAGATCCGGAAATAACCAAAGAGTATATCCCTGATAACCATCTGATTGCCACTGCAAAACATTTTGTTGGATATTCCACTCCTGTCGCAGGCATTAACATAGCACCGGTAGAAGTGGGCCCGAGAGATTTTAGGGATTTGTATTTATATCCTTTTGAAAAAGCGGTAAAAGAAGCCAACGTTTATTCCGTAATGCCTGCATATAATGAATTAAACGGAATCCCTTTACATGCAAATGAATACCTTTTGCGTAATATTTTACGAAATGAATTTGGGTTTAAGGGATATGTATTTGCTGATTATGGAGCAGTGAGTATGTTACAAAACAGGCATAAACTCACTGCAAACAAAGCTGAAACCGCACTCCTTGCACTGAAAGCGGGGGTTGATCAGGAAGGTTCTGATTATGCCTATTCAGAGTTGATCGATCTTGCAAAAAGTGATAAAGGAATTGAAGCATTGGTTGATGAAGCAGTAAAAAATATTCTTACTGTTAAGTTTAAGGCCGGTTTGTTCGATAAACCCTATGAGGCACCTGATAACTTGTCAACACTCGTTCATACTCAGGAATCTGTTAAACTGGCACGTGAAATAGCTGAGGAATCTGTTGTACTGCTCAAGAACCAGAATAATTTATTACCCCTTGATATTTCCGGTTTAAAATCAATTGCTGTAATCGGCCCTAATGCTAATCAGGTACAGTATGGTGATTATAGTATGACCAAGGATAATTCATCAGGTGTTACGATCCTGGAAGGCATCCAAAATCTAGCTAAAGGTAAGATTACTATCAACTACGCCAAAGGGTGCGGTATTACAGATATTGATGACAGTGGATTTAGAGAAGCTGTTAATGCTGCAGAAAAAAGTGATGTCGTAGTCCTGGTAATTGGAGGGACAAGCATGTCATTGTCAGGGACAGGATGGGGAGAGCTGGCTGATGAAGGCGCATATCCAACCTGCGGAGAAGGATATGACAGGTCAGAATTAACTCCTCCGGGTATTCAATCCGGTTTGATAAAGGCTATATATAAAACTGGAAAACCAATTGTGCTGATAATGGTTCACGGACGTGCATACAGCATTAAATGGGAGAAAGAAAATATTCCTGCAATTCTCGAGGCCTGGTATCCTGGTGAGGAGGGCGGTAATGCTGTTGCCCGGATCTTATTCGGGAATGTGGTGCCTTCAGGAAGACTAACAGTTTCTGTCCCTCAAAGCGTAGGACATGTGCCCGTATTTTACAATTATAAACCTACAGGCAGAGGGTATTATCACCAACCAGGTACATTGGAAAAACCAGGAAGGGATTATGTTTCTTCCCTCACTGACCCACTATTTCCTTTTGGGTTTGGTTTAAGTTATACAAAATTTGAATATTCTGATTTGAGGATTGACCAAAAAGAACTGATAGCAACAGATACTGTTAAATTATCTGTAAAGATCAAAAATATTGGAGATGTTACCGGCAAGGAGGTGGTTCAGCTCTATATTAATGACAAAATAAGTTCGGTAACGACACCGGTTAAAGTATTAAAAGGTTTCAATAAAACGGAAATTGATCCATCTGGAATAAAAACTGTAATTTTTTCTGTTCCATGCAGTGAATTGGGACTTTGGGATAAAAATATGAAATACATGGTTGAACCTGGAGAGTTTGAAATTATGATTGGAGCATCTGCAGAAGATATCAGATTAATTGGTTCGATCACAATAGTTAAAAAATGAATTCATTTATAAAGTAAATATCATGAAAAAATCATCACTATCAATAAGAGATAATACCACCAATGCTGGCATTCAACATCTCAATAACAATCATATTGTTCCTTTAATCATTGAATCCAGGTTTATATTGTTTGTTTTACTTTTTATTACAACCCTGTGCCTGTCAACAAATTTGCAAGCTAAGAAATTGTATGTTGGCACGGCCGAAACTGAAATAACTCCAACACTTCCAGTAGCTTTGATGGGTCAGTTTAGGATGCGAATAGCAGATGCCACAGAATCTCCATTGACAGCAAACGTGGTAGCCCTTGAATTGCGGGATGAAAATAATTCGCTGGATATGGCTATCATGGTTTCCTGTGATGTAGTTATTATTCCTGCTATTTATTCAAGGAGGGTTCGCAGTGAAGTTAAAAAGCTGTTACCGGAATTGGATGTGAAAAAAATCTTTTTGAATTCCACACACACTCACACATCACCGGTTTTAACGAATGACGCTAAATTGCAATACCCAATTCCAAAAGAAGGAGTTTTGCAGGTTGAAGAGTACCAGGAATTTTTTGTTCAACAAGTAACTAATGCAATTGTTAAAGCATGGAAGAACCGTGCACCAGGAAGTGTTACATGGGGATTGGGACATGCATCAATTGCAAACAATCGCAGATTAGTTTTTTCTAACAGAGCACCTGATCCGGGCCCTTTCTTAAACGGAACAGCTCAAATGTATGGTTCGACCAATTCTCCTGATTTTATGAATTTGGAGGGGATGGCAGAAGATGATATCAATGCACTTTTCTTTTGGGACGAGGGTAGTAAACTGATTGCGATTGCTATCGATGTGCCTTGTCCTGCACAGGAAGTTGAGGGGCGACTGGCTGTTAATGCTGACTATTGGCATCCTGTGAGACAGCAGCTTAAGCAACGGTTTGGTATGGATTTGTGTATCATCGGATGGACAGGTGTTTCGGGCGATCAATCACCACATTTACTATATCGCAAATCAGCTGAAGAGCGAATGAGAAAATTACGGGGTTTGACCCGGTTGGAGGAGATAGCAAGGCGTATAGTTCTCTCTGTAGAAGAGATCTATGAAACCGTAAAAAATGAACGGCGTTCAGATGTGCAATTAATTCATAAGGTTGAGACAATTGATTTGCCGATGACCAAAATTTCAGAGAGAGAGTATCTTTCTGCAAAAGCAGAACGTGACAAATATGCTGCCATGATAGATGCTGATCCGGATGCAGCTAAAAAAGTTGCAGCACGCATGACATGGAATGCTGATGCTGTTAAGCGCTACGAAATGCAGCAAGTAGATCCTCTTCAAATTGATGCAGCAGAAGTACATGTATTGCGTATAGGAGACATAGTCATTTGCACTAATCCGTATGAGTTGTTTACCGACTATGGCATTCGCATACAGGCACGCAGCAAGGCTTTGCAAACCTTTACCATACAACTTACCGGGATTGGTATGGGACATTATATCCCTACTGAAAAAGCTGTTGATGGAGGCGGGTACAGTGCTGTTCCACAAAGCTGCCCGGTGGGTCCGGAAGGTGGTAATGTACTAGTTGATCGCACCGTAGAGCTTATTAATGAATTATGGAGTGAGTCGAATTAATATGGGGAATAAACAAAAGTGAGAGACTAATTATGAGAAAATCAATCCCAATTCTACTGAAAAAATGTTTTATAAATATTATTTATTTGATCGGGTTGACCTTATTAGGCACTCTTCAATTTGCTTGTAATACCGGTATTAAAGATCCTGTAGTACCTAATTTTATTTTTATTTATGCCGATAATTTGGGTTATGGTGATATTGGTTGTTTTGGTTCTACACTTCATAGAACGCCACACATTGATAAAATGGCAATGGAAGGAATATCCCTGACCACATTGTATTCCTCATCTGGTGTATGCACTCCTTCACGTGCCAGCTTACTAACTGGTTGCTATGCCCAAAGGGTTGATATGCATCTGAACGAAAATGGAGGGTGGGTGTTACGCCCTATTTCTGCAAAAGGATTGAATCCTGAAGAAATTACAATAGCCAGATTGCTTAAAGATAATGGTTATGCAACTGCTTGCATAGGTAAATGGCATCTGGGAGATCAACCTGAATTTCTGCCTTTTCATTATGGATTTGATTATTTTTATGGGATTCCCTATAGTGAAGACATGGTTCCCTCATACGATTCAAGATGGCCGGATTTACCATTAGTGCAAAATGATAAAGTAATTGAAGCGCCAGTTGATTTAAAAACTATTACCAAAAGATATGTAAAGGAAGCCATCCGTTTTATAACTGAAAACAATGATAAACCATTCTTTTTGTATTTTCCACATAATCTGCCTGGTAGTAGAAAAGTACCGGTAGTAGGTGATGATTTTTTTGGCAAATCAGCTAATAGTTCATATGGTGATGCTATCGAGGAAATAGATTGGTCGGTAGGTCAGATTATAAATACAATTATGGAATTAGGTATTGAGAAGAGAACGATGATAGTGTTTACATCTGACAATGGGTCGCCTTTAGGGCGTTCAGGTAGCAGCGGAAGGGGCAGCAATGAACCTTTTTCAGGGGCTGGATATTCTACTATGGAAGGGGGTATGCGTGTCCCCTGTGTTGTGCAATGGACAGGTACAATCCCGGAAGGAATTTCAAATGATGAACTTTGTACGATGATGGATTGGCTGCCCACTTTTGCCTTTCTTGCCGGGGCACAAACTCCCCAGGACCGAATTGTTGATGGTAAAAATATCTGGCCCCTGATTTCCGGGGATAAAAATGCCAAATCTCCTCATGAGTTTTTCAATTATTATATTATGGATCAATTACAAGCGGTGAGAGAAGGTAAATGGAAACTTCATTTACCTTTAGATAATAAATACGATGGTGGTGATAAGTATAAATTTTATGGTAGCAGTGAGCTTAAATTAATTGATTTAACTGAAGATATAAAAGAAGAGCATGATGTTAGTGAGCAGTATCCGGAAGAGGTAAAGAGGTTATTGCTGTACGCTGAAAAAACTCGCAAAGAACTTGGTGATCCGGAACACAAAGGAGAAAAGGTACGATCTGCAATGTATGTTGAGGATCCAAAACCATTAATACTGGAATAATTATTTTATCAAATCATTTAATGAATAATCAGAAAATTTTTTTCTCTTGGCATGACTTAATCTTTGAAGTTCGTTTTTTGCTTGTATCTCAATCCACAACATTGGGTTATGATTGAATAAACGGCCAAAAATCAATGCTAAATCATAATTTATAGGACGCTCGCCATTTATTAGTTTACTCAAATTTGATGGCTTTAAACCAATATAATCCGCAAATTTATTTTGCTGTATATGCATAGATTTTAGAATTCTTTTTAAAAATTCTCCAGCAGTTTTCATTTCGGGTTTATTCGAGTTTATATAATCTTCCATTTGGTATTTAAGGGTTAATAATTCAATTTTTCTTTTCTGATTATCAGAACGCGCCCTAGATTTTTTCAATAAAATAGTTTGAAAATCATCAAACCCTTGTGTTCCAATATCCATTTGATTTGTCAACATACTTTCTTGTGGTTCTTTTTTTTGCTTTTCCATGACTAATCAATTTTTGTTCTATGTAAATATTTTTCTATTAATCTTTCTCCATTTTCCCAGTTAATGAACATCCGTTGCCCAAGTGCTAATTCCGCCCCATATTTTCTTGCGTACCATTCAATCAAGTTTGTTTTGGATACAAACGTCAAAAATCCTTTGTAATTATCTTCTATTTTAAAACTCTCTCTGCAGGCAAAAGCAATCAGGCAGTCTGCTACATAGTCATAGCGTTTGTTTCTTTGTCCAATATAATGGGGCGTTAATTCTAAGGCATCCATTATCAACATATTATACTCAAATTTTAACTGTAACGCACCTTCTATCTGGTCAGGAGAATTTAATGTCCTTAAAACGAAAGTTTGTCCATTTTTATCTTTTGATAGTTGTCGCCAATTAAAAATCCAGCCATATTTTTTTAGAGGAATAATCTTATTTTCAATTGGTATTATCTCAGATTTTACTAGTTCTCTATTTATTTTATCTAAGATATACATCATATATATAAATATACAATATTATTATCTTATTTGTATAATAATATATGATTTAATAAACCAGGTTTTAGTAATATTGCCCCAGTTTGTTTATCTTGTAATTTTAAAATTATAATGAATGATGATGAAATTTTGCTTTGTATTGTCAGTGGTATTACTTATGTTTTCATTGAGTTCATGCCAGAAAAATGGTGTAAACTCCAACCAAAAGGATGATGGTTATCGCGGTATTTGGTATATGAACCAGCCATTAGAGAGTGAATACAAGTACAAATATAGCGGAGGCCTCGGTACTTACTGCGCCAAACATAAGCCATTTGCGGTCTATTCTGATAAGGCCGATAAAACCTTTTTTTGCTATGGAGGCACAACCAGGGATAGTAACCGTCAACTGATACACATGGTTTCTTACTATGATCATAAAAATGAAACAGTTCCCCAGCCGACAATTCTTTTGGATAAGAAAACTGATGACGCTCATGATAACCCTGTTATCTCGATGGATGACGAGGGCTTTATCTGGATCTTCTCGACCTCACACGGCACAAGCAGACCTTCTTATATCCATCGAAGCAAGAAGCCCTATCATATAGATGATTTTGAAATCATTGATGCCACAAGACTTGAGGATGGCAAAGAAATACCAATGACAAATTTTTCATATTTGCAGGCCTGGCATCTCCCCCAACAAGGGTTTGTCAGCTTTTTCACCAAATATGGATGGGGTTCCGATCGCACTATCTGTTTCATGACGAGCAGGGATGGCGTCAAATGGTCTGCCTGGCAAAGGCTTGCAACCATAGACAAAGGTCATTATCAGATCAGCGGTGTAACCAGGAAAAAAGCGGCATCAGCGTTTAACTATCACCCGGAACAAGGTGGTCTGAATTATAGAACCAACCTCTACTATGTTGAGACAAATAATTTAGGAGAAACCTGGAGCAGTGCGGACGGACAGGAATTGCAGTTGCCGCTTACTGAGACCGGGAATGCTGCCCTGGTACGGGATTACGAATCCGAAGGGCTATTGGTCTATCTGAAAGACATCCGTTTCGACAGGGAAGGACGACCCATTATCCTTTATATTACCAGTAAGGGATTTGAGGCAGGTCCCGGAAATGGTCCCAGGACCTGGACCACAGCTCATTGGACAGGAAAGCGATGGGATATACAAGCGGTTACAACGTCTGACAACAACTATGATATGGGATCTCTTTTTATTGAGAAGGATGGCACCTGGCGCATTATTGCCCCGACTGAAACCGGTCCTCAGCCGTACAATCCGGGAGGCGAAATGGCTGTCTGGGTGAGTGAGAACAATGGTAAGACCTGGACACAACAAAGGCAGATTACAGTAAACAGCAAGCGCAATCACACCTATGCCCGTGCAGTCGCCAACGCCCACCCCGGTTTTTATGCTTTATGGGCTGACGGACACGGAAGAGAACCATCTGAATCAAACCTGTATTTCTGTAATCGTGCAGGAGATGTATTTGCACTTCCCCGACGGATGTCAGGCCCATTTGAAAAGCCTGAACTTATCGAGCCAGGCACTTCAATGGATTTGGACTAATCACGGCACTGAGCTTGATGCTATGAGAGACGATAGCTATTTTTATTTGTTTTTCCATATATTTTTATTACCTTAGCTAACAAACAGACTAAGTAGATGAATCATGTACCAGGTTAATATTCACGAAGCAAAAACTAATTTGTCTAAATTGATAAAGAAAGTTATCAATGGTGAAGAAGTCGTTATTGCCAAAGGCAACATACCTTTGGTGAAGTTGGTTAACTTAGAGGGCGATAAACCAAAACGCAAATTGGATACTGCGAAAGGAAAAATGAAAATAGCTGCAGATTTTGATGCCCCTTTAAACGATTTTGAAGAATATATTTAGTGGACTATTTAATCGATACACATACACTTTTATGGATTGTTACAGATTCATCAAAATTAAGCAGTCGCGCAAAAAAATTATATTTAGATCCTGAAAATAGAATCTTAGTTAGTCTCGCAAGTATCTGGGAACTGGCAATTAAATCCAGCCTGGGCAAGATTGCTCTTGAGAAGTCTTTGGAAGAATTTGTTGATGAACATGTTAAGGGAAATAATATTCAAATTTTAGATATTGGGCTACCACATATTCTAAGAATTGCGAAACTTCCGTTTCATCATCGTGATCCGTTTGACAGGTTGATAATTTCTCAACAAATAGAAAATAATCTTTCAATAATAGGATCTGATAAATTGTTTGATGAGTACGGTGTGGATCGCATTTGGTAAAAATCACTTGTTTTAATAATGTATTTCAAAAAAAAACCGGTAAAACTAATATTATGTCCTTATACGATAGTAAAATGATGGTGTTGAAACAACTTTTAGTCACTCCGGCAGCCGGCAAACGGTTGATTGGTTTAGCTCTGACCGAACATCCAATAATTCAGGATGTTTTGGAATCAGGAACTTTAGTGATTGTTGCCGGAACAACAAATGGCTATGTTGCTGAAGAAATTCTTAAATCTATTGGGAGTGAGGAAGGATTCTCAAGGAAGCATTTTTTTCGTGGCATTACCCAGTCATATGCAAAGCAAACTTCCAAAACCGGTAAACTGCCTGATGAAAGCGAGTTTGAGGGAGATGTAATAATTGTTAACGGAAAGCTGCAAAGAAACCTGACTATCTTTGATGTTATAGACAAACTGAAGGAAGGTGATGTCATTTTAAAGGGGGCAAATGCATTAGATTTAGCAAAGAGGAAAGCTGCGATTTTTATAGCTCATCCAAAAGCCGGAACTATCGGTGTGGCCCTACAAGCTGTAACCGGGCGTCGGGTAAGGCTGATTCTGCCTGTTGGATTAGAAAAACGGGTCATTGGTGATCTGGACAGTTTATCTTTGAAGCTAAACGCTCCGGGGGCGCGGGGTCCACGATTCTTACCTGTTCCCGGTCTGGTTTTTACTGAAATTGATGCTATTTTTCTTCTTACAGGGGCAATGGCCGAATTGGTGGCCGGAGGTGGTGTCTGTGGTGCCGAGGGAAGTATATGGTTAGCTGTAAGTGGAGAGCCGGAGCAGGTTAAGGCAACCGAAAAATTAGTTAAATCAATAAGAGCAGAACCATTATTTAATATCTGATAAAAAAAATGCGATTTAATTTTTTTAAACGTTTTTGGTATTTATTGCTTTCTATTGGCCCGGGTATTTTTTGCATTGGCTATACAATAGGTACGGGAAGCGTAACAGCCATGGCAAAAGCCGGAAGCGAGTTTGGCATGCAATTATTATGGGTATTAGTTCTGAGTGTGATTTTTGCATGGGTATTGATGGAAGCTTATGGCCGCTATGCGGTTATTACAGGTAGTACCGCTATTCATAGCTTCAGAAAAAAAATTAAACGTGGAAATCTCCTTGCTATAGCTATCATAATTGGGGTTGTTGTAGGACAATGGAACTCCCTAACCGGGATTTTAGGACTTTCTGCAAACGCAGTTTATGAATTGGTTCACATGTTTTTTCCTGGCACATCCTCTGACAATTATTGGGCGGTTCTTGGCATAGCTGTTGTCTTGATTATTTCTTTATATGGATTGTTATTGATCGGTAACTATTCATTTTTTGAAAAAGTACTGATCGTTTTTGTGACATTTATGGGTGCAAGTTTTCTTTTTTCCATGATAATCGTACTCCCCGAGCCTTCAGAAATAATTAGTGGCTTAAAGCCATCTATTCCGGATGTTCCGGGAGGGAGACTTATGGTGGCTGCATTTGTTGGCACGACCATGGCTGCACCGACATTTATTGTCAGGCCGCTGTTGATGAAGGGGAAAAAATGGGGGAAGGCCAACACCAGGGAACAATCGAGGGATGCCTTATTTTCCGCTATCCTGATGTTTGTAATTAGCGCTTCTATTATGATTACTGCCACCGGCGCATTATATCACGAAGGGAAAGTGGTCAGTAAAGTACTCGATATGGTATATACGCTGGAGCCTATGGCAGGAAAATTTGCCGTAGCAATATTTGTGGTTGGAACATTGAGCGCCGGATTGTCGTCTATTTTCCCTATTTTAATGGTTGCACCATTATTGATAGCAGATTATCAAAATGGCGAACTTGACACGAATTCAAAACAGTTTAAAGTACTTACAGCGATTGCAGCGTTATTTGGTCTGACTGTCCCTATTGTTGGGGCCAATCCCATTATTGCTCAAATCGCTACCCAGGTTGCAAATGTCTTTGTCCTCCCTTTTGTTATTGGGGCAATTATATATTTGATTAACAATAAAAAGGAAATGGGAGACAATAAAGCAGGAGTATTATTAAATATAGGATTAGGATCTGCTTTTATCTTTTCATGTTTCATTGCATACAATGGAATTATAGCACTGAATGAATTGATATAACCTTTTGAGTAATTCAGTGTATTAGAAAACAAAAGTATTTTTACATTGCGAACTCATCCGGAAAAGAAAATATTCTATCTTCCAAAGGATATGATCGTAATAAAGTATTAGATGCTAATACCTTATTATTTTTCAAATATCAAATGCCCGAAAGAAGAATGTACGTGAAAGTCTTCCTCTTTTATATTTGGATCAATCCAACTTAACCAATGCCATTCTACTTCTCCATTGGAAAGACGATTAAACTGAGCGCGGAACATTCCAGCCCGGATCATACAGTTTGCCTCTCTCACCGGGAATCCTAATGCTTCCAAAGACGACAGCGGAATCCGTGCTTCTACCACATATCCGTTATCATTGATCGCAGTTCCGGTTTTAATCTCCGGACATTCCCATGAAAAATCGAATTGGCGGTGAAAAGAAGATGAATAACTAAGTACACGTCCTTTCACGTCTACTTCAAGACAATAATATTCTTTCAATTCATCATCTAAACTTAAATATATTTCCACACGGTCTTCTCCCTCTATCAAATTTTCATCATTATTGATAACGGTGTCAATCACGATTTCATCATCTTCCGTGATAAAAGAATAATAAAAATAATCCGTATCATAAAAAGCCCGGAATTCTGTTTTGGGTGGTTTTGTATTCTCCCAGGGAAACACAAAATGATTTGTTAGGTTTGCCTTCTGCCATTCGCCTTCATCTAAAATACCATCCAGTTTGATATCGGCTTTTGGAATGTTTTTTACAATATATTTTTTAGCGTCATTTTGGTTATTGCATGAGATAATCAGCAACATTAGGATTGGAATCAAATATCGTTTCATTTCATTAAAAATTTAAGTTGTATGATAATTTACTGATATAAAAATATCAGGCATGCATCCCGCCATCCATTAAAATGTTTTCACCATTGATATATGCCGATGCATCTGAAGCCAGTAAAACGACAAGGCCCTTAATATCATCATTGTTGGCCATCCTCCTGCCAGAAGGGACTTTTTTACAATAGTTATCTAAAAATTGCTTTGGCTGGTCATTAAACAATCCACCGGGACTTATGCAATTAGCGCGGATATTTTTGTCTGCCAACATACGGGTTAAATAGCGAGTTAAATTAATTACGCCTGCATTGTGGAAGTAATAATCCGGTGGCTGATCTCCCATATTTGTTCCATCATAATTTGACAGATCCGGGCCAAACATACCCATCATAGAACTAATATTAATGATGCTTCCCCCACCTTTTTGAGCTATCAGATCAGTCATTTCACGCAGGAGATCCATCATACCTGTGGCGTTAACGCGCATTGACTCAGCGAATTGCTCTATTGGTGAATCATAACCGCTCATAGGCCGCGCAACTGCATTATTTACAAAAACATCCAGAAGTCCGAATTCGTTTTGTATTTGATGTTTTAAAGTCATGACAGATTTATGGTCGGCCTGATCAACCTGCATAGCATGGACATCCAGGCCTTTTTCACGAAGTTCATCCGCTACTTTTTGTCCGGCATTAAGATTGCGGGAAGCAGTTATAACCGTACCATCGGCTTCTGCAAGACCTTCTACGATTGTTTTACCATATTGACCTGCTCCTCCCGTAACGAGAATAATCTTCTTTTTTAAACTTAGTAATTCTTTAACATTCATTGCTGTACCATTTTTACTTGTCTATTTTAATCTTTACTGAATCCAATATTGGATAACGATCACCGTTGTCAGAAATAAAAATTGCTTTATACTGAAGGTAACGATCGTCTTTATTAAGGTTAAAAGTTTTATTAGATACTGTTTCCCATTCTATATTTTTTAATTCCTCTTTTGTTGATGCCGAACGAACGGCTATTTTTAGTTTTGTTCCTTCTGGTATTTCCGCATCAAAATCCACTTCGCCTTGCTTAAAGTTTTTTCCTAAATTATAAACTGATGATTCATAAAACTGCTCATAAGAACGGTTGTAAACATGCCCCATGTCCACGCCCCATGTCCAGTGCGCACCATGGGTCGGAAGTTCTTTAATTCTGGGATTTTTAAACCGGTTGCCATCGTTGTAAAATACCTTAGAAAAAGTGTGGTGGTCACCATCTACGGTGTGATTGCTAACAGCCAAATCCAAAAGACCATCCTTATCGAAATCTGCTGCCAAACCATCTGAAGATGAATTGTTAACTAAAATTGTACGCCGTCTGGGATGGAAACCATCAGGACCTCCCCAGTAAAGATAACAAGGAAGTGATTCACGGGTAAACTCGCCGTGATAGGCAGGATTAAAAAGATCAAGAAAACCGTCACCATCAAAATCAGCCACTGTCGGCCCCAGTGGTGCTGACCCGGGTAACCATTGTGAATTCCATTGGATAAATCCTTCGGGACTTCCCCAAAAAATCGTAACTCCGGTATCATTACTTCTGGTATAGGCATCAGCGTAGCTGCAACCTATAAGGTCGAGCCAGCCGTCCCCGTTAAGGTCTGCTGTCTCAAGGTCAATAGCCCTTGACACTTCCAGGACCTTAACACGATCTTCTGAAAAACCTTCAGGACTTCCGAAGAAAACCCGCAGTTTGTGTGTCCAGTAGGAGGCGAAAGCCATATCAAGCCATCCATCTTTGTTATAATCAGCTATGGTGGCCGTGTTAGAACGCCCGTCACAGTCGAAGGAAACACGGTTGTCGCGAGTAAAACCCTCTTTTGAACCGTAGTAAACTATGGCCTGGGGAATCTGGTCCTCATAAACAAACTGACCTAAAACTATATCAAGATAACCGTCCTTATTCATATCAGCTGTACTGCTCGCCCAACAACGGGCTTCCTGAAGAATCGTTCGATCCGCTTCAAAACCTATTCCTTCAGGAGTTCCCCAAAAGATATTGGCTCCGGCAAGCGTGTCTTCCTCGAGGGTTTGGCCTCCATGCATCGCATCCAGTACCATTAAATCAATATTACCATCCGCATTAAAATCGGCACAAGTGGCTTCATATCCGCTTCTGAAAGGAATTTTTTTCACACGGTCCGCACTGAATCCATCCGGTCCACCCCAGTAAAGATGCAGAGGGACTTTTTCTTCCAGTGTTCCGCCATAACTGTTGCAAAAAAGAGCTTTTGCCATTTTTCCATTAGAAGCCGGCACGGTAATAACATCAAAAGCTCCTGTTGTGGGCACGTCATGTTTATCCTTCTCAAACTCCCTGTTTCCCTTGCCAAAGTAAATAATCGAATTAGTAGAAAAACTTTTTTCTCCCTGGTTAACAGCAATAGCCACATCGAGATTTCCATCGCCATCATAATCGCCAACGGCAGTGGCTTTTTGATATCTGGCTTCCAGGTTTGTTGAGCGGGATTTTTCAAACCCGTTGCCGTCACCCCATAAGATATGGATATTCGCACCTGAATTCTCACCGGCGCCAGCCATCTCACCACCGGCGGCGCTTTGCTGACTGTAATATGAGATGACAATATCTTTATATGAATCACCATCTATATCACCCATGGTAATATGTGAAGCATTAAAACTTTTCATTTCAATGGCTTTATTCCAGGAACGGCCGGTTTGTCCCGGAACAATGAATAACGTTTCCTTATCGGTACCGACAATAAAATCGCTTTGTCCATCATTATTATAATCATCTGCATATATACAATTAGCTCCCTCAGCCGGTAAAAGCAACTTTGTCGTTTCAAACTCTACAGAAGCTTCTTCGGATTTTGTAGCCCAGAAAATATCAATGGAATTATCCGTCTTTAATAATGCGACATCATCGGCTCCATCCGAATCGAAATCACCGGCAAACATAGATTTCACATCTTGTACATCCACATCCTGACTACGTGTGAGTAAAAAACCAAGCTCACCTCCCCAAAAGATTCGCAAATTATTAACGGAAATTTTTCGTCCCTCCCTATCAATCTCACGATTGAGGGTTACAATATCATCCCAGCCGTCATGATTCAAATCTGCAAGCACAAGTTCTTGTATCCAATGAACCGGCAAAGTCCCGTTGCTCCTTTGTATCGGCCAGCCATCCTCACCCCCCCAAACGATGGTCAGAAAGCGCCTCGGTGTCTGAACACCGCTGCTATTCGGACAAAAAACCATATCGGGATAACCATCCTTGTTAAGGTCGGATACGGCTGCCTGAAGAGATCCCTCTACTGCAACATCAGAAACTTGCACTTTTTTGTCAGATGAAACCGAGGCCAGAGTAGCCGGAATTAAGGAGTAATTATCGTGTGTTCCCGGGAAAAAAAGATCTATCCAGCCGTCATTGTTCAGGTCGAAACGGTTAATGGTGCGTATTTTTCCATCACGGCTCACATAGATATTATGACCGGCAGCATCAAATGTTCCATCTGCAAAATCCTCATAAGAATCCTCAACCCAGGTTTGAGTTTTACCTTCTTTTTCTATTGGTTCAGTACCAGCAAAAGAAATTTGGGATGCAATTAAAATTATAACCAGGTAAATAACATAAGCGAGAAAATTTGACTTAGTAAGATTCTTTTCTAAGATTAATACTGACATAATATAATTCTTCATTTTATTGTGAGGCTATAAATTTAAATCATTCCTAAAAAACCAGAGTATATTTGTAAGCATCTGCCGTCCAAATGTCAGGCCCTCCACCACGTTCACCCAGGCGTATCATGTATATCTCCATATCATGTGTTTCCCGATTTTCAAATAGCGAGAAGTTTGATACCTGAAGATGCTCAGAGTCCCTTTCAGGGTCGCGGTCGTCAATTATTGTTAGCGTGTCCTTTTTGAAAGACGGTCCATCTTCATCAATCTCCACAATCTGGAGAGGATACCGTGGTGAATTACCCTTTGGCGGTACATCAGTAATATTGCCTACCCAATAGAGCTTACCTGTTTTAGAGCTGCGAATGGTCGTAGCGATAGATGATGGTGAGTAGAACTGCTCACCGGTATCATAACGAATATCCTGTATTTCGCTCCAGCTGAGTCCACCGTCCCTGGATATAGAGTACCACCTTCTCCCCGGATGCTTTACAGGATCCAATTGGTCGTTAGAACCCCGCATGATCATGAGCAGGTTGCCGTTGGTAAGCTCAGTGAGATTGAGCTCCATCAGCCCCCGGGTGGACATACTACGCGGTAGAAAAATAGAGCTTGATTTGGTCCAGTCGTAATCCTGGATTTCTTTATTCCACTTTCCGACGAAACATATAGCACCTGCAACGCAACCATCCCGATAGTCATTAGGAAATATCGTTGGAAACTTCTCGTCTTCTTCGTCATGGTAAGGTACAGGAGCCGTGGCACTTATGATAACAGTGCCATTCGACAAAGTGATGGCCTCTCCGATGTACATCTCGTTTGTCCGGTAGTACGCCGGATCTCCCCAACTTTTTGGATCGAAATCGGGACCCTCCTCATATTTAAGTTGATGTGCCTCTCCCCATGTACGGCCATCGTCATCAGAAAGCTGATAGAAACCATGATCACAGAACAGGCGCTTCCCTTCCCAGATCACTTCCATAGCTACTTCGGGTTTACCCGTAATAATGCGCTGAAATACGGGTTTTATGAGCCGGCCTGATACCGGGTCGTACGGTCCTGTCCCACGCTGGGATTCTCCGCCAGATTTCGTAAACTCCCCCTGGGTAGGGGCCTGTTTATATACAGGTTCCCAGTCAGACCAGTTCTTACCATTGTCCTCTGATG
>Ga0164313_10001660_pt1 | contig 19705 bp, 11 predicted proteins | sample GuaBasSedimGuay4_FD_113735 | JGI IMG/M metagenome (GOLD analysis project Ga0164313, IMG submission 113735) | Subseafloor sediment microbial communities from Guaymas Basin, Gulf of California, Mexico - Guay4, Core 4569-4, 0-3 cm | ecosystem: Environmental > Aquatic > Marine > Hydrothermal vents... | reverse complement strand
TTCCTCAATTTCAAATTTTCCTTGTTTTACTAACTCATAAATATCCACAAGTCCTTTTGTAAGAACCTGAAGTTCATCATCAGTAAGCAAACCTATAGATTTCAACATGCGAATATGGGCCAATGAACCAAGCACATCAAATTCCGCCAATAAAAGATCCAATTCACGGTCTTTACCCACCGTAAATGCCTCAATTTTTTTATCAACCTTCAGGTTCTTTTGCCAGAGCTTTGTGTCTTTCATGTTTTTCGGAATAAATATTATCTGAAATTCTTCAATTCTCCTACTTTCATCAATAAATTAGTATATGCATCTATACCTGCTTTTATCTCTTCCAATTCTATATATTCATCGGCTGTGTGCGAACGCTCTGATTTGCCAGGACCGATTTTCACTGAAGGAAATGGCATCAACGCCATATCAGACAAAGTTGGACTCCCATAAGTAACCAATCCAAGTTCTCGTGCCACGCTGATCAATTTATGACTTTGCGACAGCCCGGATGATTGCAATCTAAATGAACGTGGCTTCACATCAGAAACAATGTGATTTCTAACCAAATCCATAATTTCTTCATTGGTATATGAATCCGTACTTCGAATATCCACCACAAAATCACATATATCAGGAACAACATTGTGTTGACTGCCTGCCTGAATCATTGTAACAGTCATTTTTACATCCCCCAACATCTCTGAAGTTTTTTCAAAGCGATAATTTCTGAACCATTCCACATCTTTCATCGCTTTATAAATAGCGTTATCACCTTCACTTCGGGCTGCATGACCTGCCTGACCATGGGAAGAACAATCCAGGACCATCAAGCCCTTTTCAGCCACTGCCATTTCAAGACCTGTTGGCTCCCCAACTACCGCAAAATTAATTTTGGGTAGCTCAGGCAAAACAAGCTCAATACCATTCTTCCCTGAAATTTCCTCTTCAGCGGTTAATGCCAGAATAACATTGAAGGGCATATCTTTGTCCTCATAGAATGCTAAAAAGGCCATTATCAAAGAAACCAATGGCGCACCTGCATCATTGCTTCCCAGGCCGTAAAGCTTTCCATCTTTCACAACAGGTTTAAATGGATCCAGCGTCCAGGATTTGTTTGGCTTTACGGTATCATGGTGCGAATTGAGTAATATAACGGGTTTGGCAGCATCAAAATACTTATTTTTTACAAATATGTTATTCTTAATACGCTGACCAGGAATTTCTCTTTCCTTAAAATACTGTTCTAACAAATCACCAGTCCCCTGTTCTTCTTTGCTGACAGAAGGTATTGATATCAATTGTTTGAGCAGACCAATCGCCTCATCGGCTGCCTCATTATTTATTTTATAAAAGGATAGTGGTTCCAAAATTGCTCGATTTACCGGTAAAATAAGATACCTGTGTTGAATTACATATTTTGACAGAATGTACACCCGCATTCAGAGCGTCAAAGGCATTATCTATTTTCGGGATCATACCTTTACTGATCAGTTTTTTTTCCTTTATTGACAGATAAGAAGTGCTATCGATATCGCTTATCACACTTTCAGGATCATTTATATCTTTCAATACACCATTCAGTTCAAAAAAATACACGAGTTCTACTTTATAATTAGTAGCCAAACCCACAGCAACAGCAGATGCAATTGTATCGGCATTAGTATTGAGCATGCTTCCCCGACCATCGTGTGTCATGGATGCAAATACAGGCACAATATCCAGTTCCAATAAATGACTGATCAGTTCCGTATTTACCTTTTTTACGTCTCCAACAAATCCATAATCAATACCTTTAACAACAGGTCGACGATCTGCCAGTATAGAATTCCCATCAGCACCGGTCAGCCCAATAGCATTGCAACCAAAACACTGTAATTGACTTACCACATTTTTATTTGCCACACCTGCAAGCATCATTTTCACCACCTCCAATGTATCAGCATCTGTAATACGACGCCCATCGATCATTTGTACTTTCACGCCCAGCTTACCACTCATCTCTGTCACCCATTTTCCGCCTCCATGGACAAGGATTTTTTTGCCTGGTACACGCGAAAAACCATTGAGGAATGTCTGCAATCCTGCAGCATCTTCAACCACTTTTCCTCCGATCTTAAAAACGCGTAATGCTTCCATTATTAATTAATAATTAGTAATTAATAATTGCTTCAACACTGCCTGAGCTGCAAATGTTCTGTTTCCTGCTTCCTGAATTACCACAGAGGATTCACTATTAATCACACCATCGCTCACTACCACGTTTCGTCTAACCGGCAGGCAATGCATGAATTTCGCATCGTTGGTCAGTGCCATCTTTTTTTCATCTACCATCCACTGGGAAGCTGGAAACAGAATTTTCCCATAATCATGGTAGGAAGACCAGTTTTTTGCATATATAAAATCTGCCCCTTCATACGCCTCCTCAGGAGTATGCACTACCTTCGCAGACCCTGCAAAATCCGGCGCCAGATCAAATCCTTCCGGATTGGCAATCACAAATTCATAATCAAATTTGTTCATCCATTGTGCAAAAGAATTGCCCACTGATTGTGGTAAAATCCGTGGGTGTGGTGCCCAGGTTAGGACTACCTTTGGTTTGCTCTTTGTTTTTAATTCTTCTATCGTTACGAGGTCTGTCAGTGATTGTAATGGATGAACGGTGGCGGACTCCATATTAATGACCGGAACACCTGCATTTTGCACAAATTGCTTCAATACATGTTCTGAATAGTCAAGCTCGCGGTCTTTCAATCCCGGAAAGGATCGCAATGCAATCACATCACAATACTGACCGACCACAGCTGCCGCCTCCTTAATATGTTCGGCATTGCCACCATCCATGATAACCCCTTCTCCGGTTTCCAACGCCCAGCCTTCTCCTGTAAAATTCATAACCATCACATTCATTCCAAGGTTTAGCCCTGCTTTTTGTGTGCTCAGCCGTGTTCGCAAGCTTGGATTCATAAAAATCATTCCCAGGGTTTTATCCTTACCCAGAGATTTTTTCTCATGTGGGTCATTTTTACAGTCAAGGGCTTCTCCAACCAATTTCCCTATATCGGTAACATCTTCTACTGATAAAAAATTTTGCATGATTGTTATCTTAAAATGCTCCTGCCTTCAAATTCAGTCCGGCCTGTTCATCCAGACCAAACATCAGATTCATATTTTGCACTGCCTGTCCGGATGCGCCTATTAGCAAATTATCTATAATACTAACTATCAGGACCATGTCATCATGTTTTTCTAGATACAATAAACCCTTATTGGTATTTACAACCTGTTTCAGATCAATATTTGTATCGCTCACATGTACAAATGGACTTACAGAATAATATTCCCTATACAATGTTTGTAATTCTTCCAGGGATGCATTAGACCGGGTATAAATAGACGCTATGATACCACGTGTAAAATTTCCCCTATAAGGAATAAAATTGATTCGTCCCTCAAAACCATGCTGCCACTTGCTAATATTTTCGTGAATTTCAAGTAAATGCTGGTGTTTGAATGCTTTATATACCGACATATTACTATTTCGCCAGGAGAAATGTGATGTAGCAGAGAGCGATTGACCCGCTCCGGTCGAGCCGGTAATAGCACTGACATGTATATCATCCTGCAGCATACCCTTCTTTGCAAGTGGAAGCATACCGAGTTGTAAACAAGTAGCAAAACATCCTGGGTTTGCAATATTTTGTGCCTTAGCAATCTCATCCCTGTTAGACTCGATCAGGCCATAAGTAAACTCTCTGAAATAATTTCCATCAAGACGAAAATCCTGACTTAAATCTATGATTTTTAGATTTTTCTTAATCGTTTGTGCTTCAAAAAACTTTTTTGAATGTCCATGACCCGAACAAAGAAACAACACATCTATATCAGAATCGTCAAATACCTCAGTGAAGCTCATTTCCGTATCACCGGTCAGATCTTTATGTACAGTATCAAATGGCTTACCAGCATTACTGGATGAGTGAACAAATACCAATTCCGCATTCGGATGCCACAACAGCAAGCGTATCAACTCACCTCCTGTATAACCGGCACCACCAATGATCCCAACTCTAACTTTTTTCATTTTTTTCTTTTACCTTATTGTAAATTTTAAGTTGGTTTGAAAGAATTTTAGAAAAACCTTTTACATCTTCTCCTCCCCATCCGGTATGCATTTCACCATAAACACCAAATTCCGGTGACATCAGATCATAGGACGACTCAATTCCCAAAACAGTAAACCTATATTGCTCGAGGCGCACAAATACATCACCACTAACGTGTTTTTGTGTATCAGTCAGAAACTCTTCGATATTTCTCAAAACAGGCTCCAAAAACTGTCCTTCATGCACAAGCATCCCATACCAGTTACCCAGTTGGTCTTTCCAATACTGTTGCCACTTGGTAAGAACTTGTTTTTCGAGAGTATGATGTGCCTTAATAATGATCATTGGAGCTGCCGCTTCAAAACCCACGCGACCCTTGATACCAACAATGGTGTCTCCGACGTGTATATCCCTCCCAATTGCAAACTTCGATGCAATCTCAGTCAAAACCCGGATAGCATCCACCGGATTATCATAATGAGTACCATCTATCCCCTTCAACTCTCCTTTTTTAAAGGTCAGGGTTACGGTTCGTGGATCATCTTCACTCAACTGACTTGGAAAAGCATTTTCGGGTAGAAAGTCACTTGATGTAAGAGTTTCTTTACCACCAATCGATGTTCCCCAAATACCCTGATTGATGGAATACTTTGTTTTCCCCCAATCAAGTTCCACACCGTGTTCTTTGAGGTATTCAATTTCAGCTTCCCTCGACAATTTCAAATCACGAATCGGTGCTATGATTTCCACATCCGGTATCATGATATTAAAAATCATATCAAAGCGCACCTGATCATTCCCAGCTCCTGTACTGCCATGGGCTACGGCATTAGCATTAATTTTTTTTGCATATTCACCAATAGCCATTGCCTGAAAAACTCGTTCAGCACTCACTGATAAGGGATAAGTATTGTTCCTGAGAACATTTCCATAAACCAGATACTTAATACACTGGTCATAGAATTTTTGTGTTGCGTAAATGGTTTCATGTTTTACTACTCCCATTTCATAGGCTTTCTTTTCCACATTTTTTAACTCTTCATCGGTAAATCCACCTGTATCTACCAATACAGAGTGCACATCATAATCACGATCGCCGGACAAATATTTGACACAATAAGAAGTGTCTAATCCTCCACTATACGCCAGTACTAAAGTTTTTTTGCTCATGATTTCTAATCTTATTAGTTTTATTAATATTCCTTTATCTACACTCTACGTCTAAGCTCCAAATGAGACGCAAGATATTGCGTCTTTACGCTTATACACTTCTACTCTTTCACTCTTTCACGCTTCTACACTTCTACTCTTTCACGCTCTACTAACTCTTAACAGTATCATTTTTAAACTTGCTGAGCATAACTTGCTTTTTCGTTTTTAGCCATTTTTTATACCTGACTTTATAATCTGCAAATTTCTTTCTCCTATGCTTACTATGTTCATCAGGGTCAAACAACATCCCGGTACAAAGGCAGTGTTTACGTTTGGTTCTCGTCAATACATCATAATTGACACAGCTATGACATCCCTTCCAAAATTCATTATCGTCAGTAAGTTCAGAAAAAGTGACAGGTCTGTAACCAAGGTCTGAATTTATTTTCATAACCGGCAAACTTGTAGTAAGACCAAACATTTTTGCTTTAGGATATCTTTTTCGGGAAAGCTTAAAAGCCTCTCGCTTAATTTTTGCAGCAAGGCCCATCTTTCTGAATTTTTTCATTACAATCAATCCGGAGTTGGCGGCAAATTGTTTGTTTCCCCATGTCTCAATATAGCAAAAGCCAGCGAACTCTCCTGCTTTTGTGGTTGCAATGATTGCCTTCGCCTCATTAATTTTATCAGTTATGTATTCCGGTTTCCGTTTGGCAATACCCGTACCACGTTCTTTGGCCGCCCTCTCGATCAAAGCACTGATTTCGCCGGTATATTTCAAATGTTTATTATTCGCTATAGAAATATCAAATTCAATCATTGAATCTCATTGGTTTGACAGTAAAAAATAGTTTTATTATAACAGCCACGATGGGCCTCGGAATTAATATATTAGCCCGGGAAGGGCCTCCTTCGGAGGGTCTTGCAGAAAATAAAATATGATCTTGAATGTAGCAAATTATTTATTCCGTTTTTACAAGTTGCAAATGTAAGGACAAAATCCATAAACTCTTAAACAAATAGTTCAAATTTTTGAAAATTTTTAATCAACTGTACTTCCTATTAAGAATTTCGCTCAAAATGATAGCTTTTCTTGCTCCATCAGGTTCATGAAGGATTTTTGCAAACGGATTATCTTCTACTTGTTTGATTTTGTAATTATCATCCCTTTCACCATCTGACGATGTAATGTCTTCCCTTACCAAATCATCCTTTTCTTCTTCAAAGGAAGATGTTAATTCAGGTGCATAGTGTTCAAGTCCTTCATAAACAGGGGGGATATACTCGTCAGAAACTTCAGTAGGAAGATCAACCGGTTGTTCGGGTTGCCTTTCCTGTTCGAAACCCTTTTCGAAATCTTTTAGCAGGTCATCAAAAGAAAATTTCTTTCTTCTTTTTTCAACCGTGGTCTGACTCTTTTCACCTACAGGTATTGAATCGGAAACTTGCGATTGTTGAGGCGGGTTAGACTGTTTAGCCTTTTTTAGACCTTTCCAAATTTGGGCTCCAACATAAAAAACAAAAATAATTACGTAAAACCATGTATCTAAATCTTTCATATTAATACAAATATAAAATTTTAATCTTAAACTTTTCTTAACTTTGTTGACTTTTAAAGCTGATATTATTTATAAATGCAACTCACGAAACTGGAGATTAAGGGATTTAAGAGCTTTGGAGACAAAGTAAACATCAATTTTGGTGAAGGAGTCACAGGTATTGTGGGGCCAAATGGATGTGGAAAATCCAATATTGTCGATGCTATACGATGGGTGTTAGGTGAGCAAAAAATCAGCAATTTACGTTCTGAAAAACTTGAGAACATAATATTTAATGGTACCAAAAAGCGAAAACCAACACAAATGGCAGAGGTTTCGCTAAGCTTCAACAATACAAAAAATATCCTTCCGGTAGAGTACAACCAGGTCACTATCACACGTAGATTTTACCGTTCGGGTGATAGCGAATATCTACTCAATGGAATCAATTGCCGGTTAAAGGATATCACCAACTTATTTCTTGATACTGGTATCGCATCCCACAGCTATGCTATTATTGAACTCAGCATGGTCGATGATTTACTCACCGACAAAGACAACTCCAGAAGACGATTGTTTGAAGAAGCGGCGGGTATTTCAAAATTTAAAATAAGAAAGAAAGAAACATTTCGCCGGCTTAAGGAAACTGACACAGACCTCGAACGCGTTGAAGATCTTCTCTACGAAATAGAAAAGAATATGCGTTCTCTGGAACGGCAGGCGAGGCAGGCAAAAAAATACTATAAACTCAAAGATGAGTATAAAAAATTCAGCATTGCTTTTTCCCAAACAAAAGTTCGCCATCAACAAGATCGTTCAGACCTGTTAAGCAAGCAAATAAATGCTGAAAATGACCGGAAAATTGAACTAAACAAACAACTCAAAACCCAGGAGGCCCATCTTGAAAAAGCAAAAACAGACCTGCTTTTAAAAGAAAAAGAGCTTTCATCGAAACAAAAAGCATTAAACGAGCATGTTGCAAACATCAGGCAATATGAAAATGAGAAAAAAATCAAGCATGAAAGGCTTAAATACCTCAACGATAAAAGCGAATCACTTCGCGATCAGATAGCTCAGGACAGACAAAGCAATCAACGTGCAGAGTTCAGTATAACCAGTTTAAAACAAGAACAAGAATCAGCCGGAAAAATGCTCCGTGAGGTAGAGGAAAAGCTCCGGGTATTAAGAAACGAACTTGAAGAACAAAAATTACATACCGGCGCTTTGCAGGAGGAAGTAAGCACCATTGAGCAGATCCATAAAAATAAAAGAGACGAGCTGTATCAAATCCAAAAGGAAATTGAGATCAAGCAAATTCAACTGAGTTCACTCAAACAAGAGCTTGAAAGAACAACCTCGGACACTTCAGAGAAATCAGCATCCCTGGAAGAATTTGATAAAAAAATAACCGAAATTCAAAAAGCTGTAACTCAAAATTCAAAATTGTTGGACAAGTTGAATATTGAGGAGGAAAAAGCTTTAAGGCAGATTGAAAACACAGAAAAGACCATCGATGTAATCAAAGAAGAACGAGCCCTACTTGCCCGGACGCTTGATGCAAAACAAAATGAATTCAACCTTACAAAATCATTGGTAGACAATCTGGAAGGATATCCGGAAGCAATCAGATTTTTGAAAAAGAAAGCCGGATGGAATAAGAATGCTCCACTCCTTTCAGATATCATTGGTTGTGATGAAAAATATAGGGTAACCATAGAAAACTACCTGGAACCCCTTATGAATTATTACATCGTTGAACAGGAAACTGATGCTTATGAAGCGATTAACCTACTCAACGAAGCGGCCCGGGGCAAGGCTCATTTTTTCATACTCAACAAACTTGACCGTTTCCATCCTAAAGAATTAAGAATTTATGATAATGCAATACCTGCCACAGAAGTTATAGATTACGATAATAATTATAAAAAACTGCTAGCCTATGTATTAGATGGCGTTTACATTGTTACTGGATATGAATCTGTAATACCGGCAGATGATGAAAACATTTTTATAACACTCAATGGCAAAGTAACCAAAAAGCGGTACAGCTTGTCAGGTGGCTCCGTAGGACTTTTTGAAGGAAAACGTATTGGTCGGGTTAAGAATTTAGAAAAACTACAGATTGATATAAAAAAACTACAGGAGAAGATTAATAAAATCGATGATAAACTCAGGAGTGAGGCAGAAACACTTGAACGGCTTAAACAACAAATCAACCGAAGCAATATTGAAGACCTTCGCGAAAAGGCTTCACAGCTTAAACAAGAACTGATTTCCGTAGAAACCAAACAGGAGCAAATCTCTGGTTTATTGTCTGGAAATACAGTTAGAAAAGAAGATATTCTAGAAAAGATCAACGAATTGGCCGGGGAAGTAGAGAGTTTGACCCCCATGTCCGAGACACTTAAACTAGAGATAGAAGAGCAGGAAGTTAAAATACTGAGTATCAAAAATGGACACGAGTCTAGTCAGGAGTTGCTGGAAATAAGATCCAATGCATTTAACGAAGAGAATCTTCACCTTCACCAGCAACAAAACAAAGTTGCCAGTCTCGATCAGGAGATCTCTTTTAAAACGACTACTTTTGAAAGCAGCAAAGAGCGAATTGGTCAAAACCAAATCCATTTGGAAGAAAATGAGATCGAAATTAAAAAGATATTAGACAGTAATGAAATAGAAGAAGATGAGTTAATAGCCCTATATAAAGAAAAGGAAAATAAAGAGGCTGAAGTAAACGAGTCGGAAAAATCATACTATTCAGCACGTGGCGAAATTAGTGAGATCGAAAAGAAGATCCGTGAATTGCAAAACCAAAAAGGAGATATTGATGATCTTCTAATGGAAATACAGAACAAACTCAATGAAGTACGGATAGAAATGAGTGCTTTACGCGAACGGTTGTCAGTTGAGTTTGGAATCGATTCGGAAAGTCTTAAAAATGAAGACCTGGATGAGGAAATCAAAAATCTTAGCCATGAAGATTTACAGGAAAAGGTAGAGCAGTTGAAGAGCAAACTGGAAAAAATGGGGCCGGTCAACCCTATGGCAATGGAAGCATATGATGAGATCAAGGAACGTCATGTATTCATTACGAATCAAAAGGATGACCTGCTCAAGGCAAAGGAATCACTCCTGATCACAATAGAGGAAATTGACCTCGTTGCAAAAGAGACTTTTTTAACTGCATTTGAAAAAATCAAGGAGAATTTTATTAATGTTTTCCGCTCACTGTTTACCGATGAAGATCAATGTGATTTAAAATTGCATGACCCTGAAAATCCTTTAGAATCTCGTATCGATATCCTGGCTAAACCAAAAGGCAAAAAACCACTTTCTGTCACACAACTCTCCGGAGGAGAAAAGACACTTACAGCCACCTCCCTCCTCTTTGCGATATATTTATTGAAGCCTGCTCCTTTTTGCATATTCGATGAAGTTGACGCCCCTCTGGATGATGCCAACATTGACAAATTCAACAACATCATTCGCAAGTTTTCTGATGAATCTCAATTTATTATCGTCACTCATAATAAACGCACCATGGCCAGTACCAATATCATTTATGGTATTACAATGGTAGAGCAGGGCGTATCAAAAGTTGTACCTGTTGATCTCAGGGATCTGAAATAAAAATCAATTCCCTGATACAGAAATACTATATGTAATCTCCTGATTAACATCTAAAAATCCGGTATCATTGAGCAATTCATTCATCCCCTCCATGATAACAATGCCAAACGTGCATTTTCCCTCCACAGTAATTTTTCCCCTGATCACAACCTGATGCATTCCCGGAGGCAAATTAAGTGAATAAATTCTATTTCCGCCTGCAGGTGTATCACCCTCGTTCCTGCCATCAATATACAATCCGAAAACATCATCTTTTACTTCCCCAAAATCACGTATTACAACAACTATATTACCCTGATTTGAAGCATTAACAATTGCATCTTGCAGCCCATCAGCTACATTATCAACACCATCTCCCATGATCTCAATCCCCAAACCACCATCCTGAACCCAGTTGGGGTCTGCATTTTGCTGTGCAAATTGATTCCCCTGTTGCATTGTTTCTTCAATATCGACCCCATAGGATTCCAGCAGCGTCGTAATCTCTTCCATCTTATTTATCATGTCTCCCTGCCTGTTGTCGGCTTCCGATAACATTTTAATTATTTCAAACAATTCAATATCATCAGGACATTGACCAGCCCTTGCAATCAAACTTGTACCAACAGATTTTACTTCTTCCAAATTGGTTGTGTGCAAGGTAATCTGGTTGTCGGCAGATACCAGACTATAGGCTATCAAATCATTTTTGGATGGATCGGAATTCTGATCGTTAATTTCCTTTATGATTTTATCATAGTATTGAAGAAAATTCGAATAATACATTTTTGATTGTGAAAGCCCGGCATTAATGACTAAAAGCTCTTTTTGAATAGAATCCATATTACATGGATTACCCATCCCTTCATCATTGAGTTCATTTATTGCCGCCTCTAAACTGTTTTCAGAAGGTCTAAGAGAATTACACTCATATTTTACATAGTATTCCACTGTCCTGCCACATAGGTTTTGCGCAGTGGGCTTATTGAATTCTGACCACACAAAATGGGTAGGATTGTCCCAGTTCCCATCAACGCCACCACTCGCTGTTATATATTGATTTAAGAGTCTTCCCCAATCATCTATACTTGTAAAAAGGGGTTGTTGTTGACTTTTTCTTTTGCCTGTATTTTCCCACTTTCTCCGTGCATTGGCCACATATAAGACTATATTTTGCAAATATTCTCTGGCACATGCCTGCACTCTGCTATCCAACCACGGACGATTGTCCCAGTCGACATCCGGATTGGCTCCCCTGCTGGGATCTCCTGTAAGAGGTGGCGGAACCGGCGTCGGACCGACCGGACCAGGAGGTAACGGGTCATCCTGATCCTGATCTTTATCATCCGGGTTTCTACCAATAAAGATTGTTCCAGTTACACGAACATCATTCCCATCAATAACCTCAATTGCTATTGATAAGGAATCACCTAAATAATCCTGCTTTTCAAAACTTACCTGCGGGTCGGCCTCTTTAAATTCCGTAGTATATTGTCCCCCATTTACAATCCATCTATATTTAATTGGTCGTTCTCCACGTTTTATTCTTGCAATTACTCTTTTATAGCCTTTTTTCCATTTAATGCTACCTCCAAGTGGTACATCCCTGCCTTGTACAACCATTTCTAAATACATATCTGTTTTTACTCCTACAGTAATCGTTGAAGAAGCTGTATTACCATTAGCATCAGTTACAACAGCAGTAATTATATTTGCTTCCGGAAGCACGTTTTGATCTTTAAATTCCCAACTTTTATATTTAGATCCTGTTCCTGGATAATCTTCACCATCGATAGTCCAGACACAACTATAGGGCCCCTTACCATGCATAGCCTGGGCCGATACCATCCGCTCTCTGTTGCTTGTCCATTCAACTGACTCTCCGTTAGGTACGGTTTTTCCGTTAACAACTAATCTTACTGTTAGCACTCCAGCAACTTTAATATGGGTAACTCCATAAGTTAAAAGTGGTATTTGGCCTCCGACATCTTCCTTGTTTCCATAAACCTCAAACTTTATACCTGGATGCTGATCCCAAACATTTGACTGACCAAAATATTCATCGGGAACAGTCCATCGAAATTCGTATATACCGTCGGGATCATAATTTAGAGTGACTCTTCTTGTTTTGTATAAATTTTGGGAGGTCGGGATCGGAAGAATTAATTCCACTCTTCCTACATGTACCCTCATTCTTGCCGGCACTAAAACCCTTATATTAACACTATTTCCAGCCTGCACATTTGGAGGATCCAAAGTCATTGATCCCATTCCCCAAGTACGGCCATCCGGATCTTCTGCGTTAATATATTGTCCTTCAGTAGCATTATCATTGTCGTAATTCACACTTGAAACCAAAATTCTGAGCTCCCCTTGCCCCCATACATAAATGCTTAGTTTTGTGACTCTTCTGGGTCCACATCCTTCACATGGTGGTGGAGATTTAGGACAAATTATTTCTTGTCCTCCAAAAGGAACCCCATCAAAGAAAACTCCAGTAGCAGTTTCCCATGCAAGTCCAGGACCGGCACCACCTGAACATATTTTTACCCAAGATATACCTGTTGCACCTTCAATTACTACTTTATCAAAACCCCAGTAACCCATACCAGGACCGAAAACTGCAGCAGTAGCACCATTAACATAAATGGTTTTTCTGGTTTGAGCTTCAACTGACTGACCATATAAAACCAAATAAAACAAGAGGAATAATATCTTATTCATAACCTTAGTATTTATAATTTCTCAGTAAATAAAATCCATTTTCCTATCTATAGAATAAACCGGTAGGCCACTCCGCCAACCATTCTTAGTCTCATATTTTGATCATTGGGATTATCAAGTATACTCGCTTCTTCAGTGGCATCTGTTATAATGTTATAATAATTCACATTAAAATGTACATCCCATCTCTGTGAAATGGGCAACCTAAAATCAAAATCAAACTGAAAAGAATTGGGCTTTCGAACTATTACTTCACCAACTGTCAATTCACCCGTATCATCATTCAGATCATATTCATTTGTAATGAGAAACTGCCTTTCATAGGTCCCCATAAACCTTATAGATGCTTTCTGAATATTAATATTGCCCCGCATCGCTATGCCGCCTCTAAACGAAGTTCCGTTATTCTCCCAAAATTCAACCTCAGACCCAACAAGAATATGTGCTCCTATTACAGGGCCAATCCGTAAATTAAATGTGTTTTTTGATTTTCGGTTTCCAAATATCGGGCCCACAGTAAGGTACATATCCAAAGTATGATATACATCCATATCTCTGCCAATTGAGTTTAATAATCGCCCAAACATATTAAAATTTATAAACCCTTTTCTGCCACTTCTTATCCGGTCAAACCTCATGTCCATATAATCCACAAGACTTGTAGTATCCTGAAGCATATAATAAGTATAAGTGGCCCGAAATGTACTCGTCTTAGAACGTCCTAACCCCAGATTACCCTTGGTAGATGTGAAGGCCGTGTTAGCCCTGATATAATTTAAGCGTTCATTATTTGGGAATTGCTTTCCTATAAAACCTAAATAGCTCGTTTTGTTTTTGCCGGTCTTTCTTCTCATCCATTTGAAATCAAGCCGCCCTCTTGAAAAGTTACTCCTTTCTGCTTCACCCGAATATTTGTAAATATTTAAATCAATGAGTGTGCTGAAAGATTTGCCCGGAACTCGTCTTTTTTTCAAAACAATGCCGGGATTCAACTGATTGAAACTTAAATAATTAACTGCACTAGACTGCAAATTGCCTCGAAAATAAATATTTGTTTCAAGCTTTGAATTATTTCTGAGGAATGCATTCAACATATATCTCGTGCTCGCAAAATTACTCCCCCCCTCTATCTTGTACTTTCTTATACTATGGCTTAAATGTCCACTCAACTGCGACTTTTTACCAAATGGAACAGATAGATTTGCTCCAGCTCTTATTACATTAAAATCATTAGCATTATCAAACTTATCATTATAATTATCATAACCTAAATTAGCAACAAGATTCATCTGATTATTGAAGTTGTTTTTAATCCCTGCATCAACCCTCATCGAAGCAAATGGTGTACGTATTACTTCTTCCTGATATCTTACCCCGCCTGTAATAGTGGTGTTGCCGTTAACTTTATATAATCCGCTAAAATCTAAGTTTCCTGCAAATCCTGACATGTCATTCGTTGTGTTTTGAATTGTTCTGCCAAGTTCCATTGAAACTTTTCCCATAAACCTATTTTGTGAAACCGTTCGTTTCTTGTTGCTTTTTACATTAACCCCCACCAATAGCTCTGAATATGGCTGTATAAATTTTTTGGCATATGAATAATACTTCTCAATTTTTTCTTTTGTTTGACTAATACTTTGAAGAGTATTATTGCTAATAGACTTCTGATCGCTTGTAAGCCCGGCATATCTGTTTTCGAGGGATGATATCATCATTTTTGCTGAAATGTATTGATTTTCAATGTCTCTATTTAGTATTGACAATAGCATAAGCAGCTCATTATCACCCATATTACTACCAGGTTGTCCTTGCTGAATAGATGATCTATCCTGAACAATAACCTGAACAGATTCTTCCTTTATCCAGCCTTCCCTGCCATCCTCCAGCCTCACCCTATACCAAATATCGCTCTTTTCAAGAATTAGCAATTCATCGTTGTACTTTGCGGTGAAAATTGATTTTGACCCGGCAATATTTGCCTCTTTGACAGGTTCCTCCGGATAAATAATTTTCGCAATTTGTGATCCTGTGACAGGGCCGCTTTTCTCCAGTTCTTTAACCAGGGTAAGCAGAGACAAAACTTTGCTTCTAAGCTCATCGCTGATTTTATTCAACTCAAGGAGCTCCTTATCTAGGGCCTGTATTTTGTCCGCCTTGGCAGCTACATTAAGACAGCAAAATAAGACAACTAAAAATAAAAAAAGAATCCGTTGTGGCCGAAATCCTGTAGTACGATAAATCATAACAATTGATGTTAGATATTAAGCACAATAAAAGACTTCAAAAAATTCTTATAAAAGGAAATTCAGATACTCATATTTGTTATTTACTAAATAACTTTCGTATAAAGTATAACAAATAATTAGTTATTTATAATATACTAATCGAAACACTCTAAATCAATATTAAAAAGAATTTTTATGTGAATATTGTCTCAATATAAAAGCCTGCCATTCTATAAATAGCTAACTAACTATTCTCTGAAAGTTCAGAGGCCTTACCCTGGATTTATATGAGATCTTTCAAAACACTCTAAAACTGTTAGCTTATAGATGTATTTTAAGTATTTTTGTTCCCGATTAAACCATAGCAAACAAAAACCATGTTAGACAAAAAAAATCCCGTTACTACTACTGCCTGGGCATCACTTCAAGCTCATTATGATGAAATATCAAAAAAGAGAATAGCAAATCTGTTTGATGATGATCCTGAGCGGGCTAATAAGTTCTCTTTACATTTTGGTGATATTTATGTCGATTATTCAAAAAACCTGATCACGGATGATACGCTTAAACTTTTCGGTCAACTTGCTGAAGAAACAGGGTTAGGACAAGCCATCAATAATTTTTTTGGAGGTGAAAAGATAAATGAAACGGAAAATAGGGCTGTTCTGCATACTGCCTTACGCAAACAAGGCAATGAACCGGTTTATGTTGACGGAAAAGATGTGATGCCCGATGTGCGCCGTGTTCTCAAGCAAATGGAAACATTCTCACAAAATATCATTGATGGCACCTGGAAAGGATTTTCAGGGAAACAAATAACAGATATTGTAAATATTGGGATTGGAGGCTCAGACCTTGGGCCGCTCATGGTAACCGAAGCACTCAGGCCTTATAAAAAGGAAAATATAAATATTCATTTTGTGTCCAATGTGGATGGCACTCATATAGCAGAAACCCTTAAAAAGGTTAGTCCCGAAACTACCCTGTTTCTGATTGCATCCAAAACTTTTACGACACAGGAAACGATGACCAATGCTCATACGGCCAGAACATGGTTTCTCGAATCGACGAAAGATGAAAAACATATAAAAAAACATTTTGCCGCACTTTCAACCAACGTCGAATCGGTACAAGCATTTGGTATTGACACCAAAAATATGTTTGAATTCTGGGATTGGGTTGGTGGACGATATTCACTGTGGTCAGCCATCGGACTTTCCATAGCATGCAGTATCGGGTTTGAAAATTATAGTCAATTGTTGGAAGGCGCCTGGGAAATGGATGAGCACTTTAAAAACGAACCATTTGAAAAGAATATTCCTGTGATTCTTGCCTTTATTGGCCTCTGGCATAATAATTTTTTCGGAGCTGAAACAGAAGCCATCCTACCTTATGACCAGTATATGCATCGTTTTCCCGCATATTTCCAGCAAGGCAATATGGAAAGCAATGGCAAATACGTAGGGCGCGACGGGAAGGCAGTCACTTATCAAACAGGTCCCATAATCTGGGGAGAACCCGGGACCAACGGACAACATGCATTCTACCAATTGATCCACCAGGGCACTAAACTAATCCCTTGTGACTTCCTTGCACCTGCTATCAGTCAAAATCCCATTGGTGATCATCATATCAAACTACTCGCCAACTTCTTTGCACAAGCGGAGGCATTGATGACAGGCAAAGACAAAGAAACAGTTGCTGAAGAGCTGAAGGCAACCGGAAAAACTAAAGAAGAAATTGATGAACTATTACCCTTCAAGGTATTCAAAGGCAATAGCCCAACCAATTCAATACTCTTCAAAAAACTCACACCGCGTACGCTTGGCAGCCTTATTGCCATGTACGAACACAAAATATTTACGCAGGGTGTGATATGGAATATTTTCAGCTTCGACCAGTGGGGTGTAGAATTAGGCAAACAACTAGCGGGACGCATCCTTCCTGAGTTAATTGATGACGACGCTGTCACCAGCCACGATAGCTCCACCAATAAGCTGATCAACCAATATAAGCAAATGAGAAAAGAAGATTGAAACAAACCTCAAGGTTTGTCCGATATTTATTAACTTCTACAATTGATTCATTTTACTGAAATAATTCAAGGAAAGGAAAACCCTTGGAGGTTTAAAAGTCGACTTTTACCACTTGTCAACCAATATATATCCAGGTTAAAATTATACAAATTTTCCTTTTCTCATTTTTTTAAGGATATTTGTGCCCTTAAATATAAAAGTAGAATCCAATGTCAAAGAATTTAGTCATAGTTGAGTCGCCGGCAAAAGCAAAGACAATAGAAGGTTATTTGGGGAAAGATTTCAAGGTGGTTTCCAGCTATGGCCATGTTCGGGATTTGCCCAAGGACGACATGGCTATTGATGTATCCAATGATTTTCAACCCACCTATGAAGTTCCAAAAGAAAAGAAAGAAGTAATTAAAGAGCTGAAAAAGCTAACTAAGCAACATGACAAAATATTCCTCGCCAGTGATGATGACCGTGAAGGAGAAGCCATTTCATGGCACTTGAAGGAATCTTTAAAATTAAATGATGACAGTACCAAACGAATTGTATTTACGGAAATCACAAAATCGGCCATACTAAATGCCATTGCTTCTCCCCGTGAAATTGACATTGATCTTGTAAATGCCCAACAGGCGCGCAGAGTACTGGACAGGTTGGTGGGTTTTGAATTATCACCCTTATTATGGAAGAAAATAAAAAGAGGTCTTTCCGCAGGGCGTGTACAATCTGTTGCCGTACGATTAGTAGTAGAACGTGAAAGAGAGATTGAAAAATTTGAATCTAAATCCAGCTTTAAGATAACTGCCTTTTTTAATCTCGAAAAAGGAAGCGTATTGAAAGCGGAATTACTTAGCCGGTTCAATACAGAAAATGATGCTCGTGATTTTCTGGGACATTGCTTAGGAGCTGATTTTTCCATTGCCAATCTTGAAAAAAAGCCGGGAAAAAAATCACCTGCACCTCCTTTTACAACCTCCACCCTACAACAGGAAGCCAGTAGAAAACTGGGGTATTCTGTTGCCCGCACCATGAGTGTCGCCCAAAAGTTATACGAATCTGGTAAGATATCATATATGCGTACTGATTCTGTAAGCCTATCACAAGATGCCATACAGGGGGCAAAAGGTGCGATCACAACAAATTATGGTGAATCCTATGTAAAGACCCGGCAATACAAAAACAAATCGAAAAGTGCCCAGGAAGCACATGAAGCCATTCGACCAACCAATTTTTCTGCTCGTGAAATTGGAATGTCCGGCAGTGAACAAAGGTTATACGACCTGATCTGGAAGCGCACAATTGCCTCGCAAATGGCAGATGCAAAAACAGAAAAAACTGTTGCGACCGTAGCCATATCCAGCATAGACAGAACATTAACCGCTCAAGGGGAAGTAATCATATTTGATGGATTTCTAAAAGTATACACTCCATCAGGAGATGATGAAGATCAAAATGGCAACCACAAAAATATGTTACCACCACTCAGTGTTGGACAAATATTAAAGCTGGACAAAATGTATTCCCGTGAGTTATTCACAAAGCCATCGGCGAGGTTTACAGAAGCCAGCCTTGTAAAAAAACTTGAAGAACTAGGGATTGGTCGTCCTTCTACCTATGCCCCAACCATCTCTACCATTCAAAAGAGAGATTACATAATTAAAGAATCGAGAGATGGTGTAGAAAGAAAATACCGGGAGCTTGTTTTGGATGGAGATTCCATTCTGGATATACCGGGAACTGAGATTAGCGGTGCAGAAAAAAATAAATTGTTCCCGACAAATATGGCCATGATCGTCAATGATTTTCTTGTCGGTCAGTTTTCCACTATTTTGGATTATTCATTTACTGCAAATATTGAAGAAGAGTTTGATTCAATTGCCGAGGGAAAAATGGACTGGAAAAAAATGATAGGCATTTTTTATAAAAAATTCCATCCCAGTGTAGAATCATCAAAGGACATTTCCAGATCTGATATAGGCAGTATACGTGAACTTGGCAATGACCCTGAGTCGGGCAAAAAGATATATGCCAAACTTGGCAAATTCGGACCTTATGTCCAGATTGGAGAAAACGATGATGAAGAGAAGCCTACCTTTTCCAGTTTGCGAAAAGGACAATTATTAGAAACTATCACCCTGGAAGAGGCTTTAGAATTGTTTAAATGGCCTCGAATTATAGGTACTTATGAAGATCAGGATGTTCAGATCAACATTGGAAAATTTGGCCCGTATGTAAGACATGCCAATAAATTTTGTTCCCTTGGAGAGGAAGATGATCCCATGTCAATAAATCTGGACCGCGCTATTGAGCTCATAAAAACGAAACGAGCTGAAGAT
>Ga0164313_10001658_pt1 | contig 19721 bp, 15 predicted proteins | sample GuaBasSedimGuay4_FD_113735 | JGI IMG/M metagenome (GOLD analysis project Ga0164313, IMG submission 113735) | Subseafloor sediment microbial communities from Guaymas Basin, Gulf of California, Mexico - Guay4, Core 4569-4, 0-3 cm | ecosystem: Environmental > Aquatic > Marine > Hydrothermal vents... | reverse complement strand
GGCGCTCTTCTGGAAGACCGTGACCCGGAGCTCCCCCGCGCCAAACGTCTCTTCTCGCTGCTCGTCGAAGTAGATGACGTCGCAGTCGTTGGTGCGACAGAAGAGCAAGGCTCGCCCCGCCGCCCTTTTTCGGGCCGCATCGACGAGGACCGAGTCCGTGGTCACGGTGCCGACTTTGCGGCCGGCGTGACCGCAGCCGGGGCACGAGATTTTGGCCGTCGCGTTCACGCCAGCATTCCTCCGCGACCCGAACACGGAGGCCCCGGTCGCGGATTACGTCCATTCTTCTTCATCGCCGCCCCACTCCCCTTAGAGAACTCACCCACCGCGGGTTACTCGCCGGGGCATGCAGACGATAGGCCAAGTCGGGTATGGCCCATGTCTGGACAATTCGTGGCCAATGATCGCCTTGGACTTGATCGGCGGAAGTGGGTCTTCCAAATTGGAGGACATTACCCACTCCATAATGGAATGATTCAATGTCCATCCTGGATGGCCCCGAAAGCATCCCGTGACCGCCGCTAAGACCGCCGACCCAGCCTTTATCGCGCGCAGCGAACCCATGGGCCGGGTCCTCGACCTCGCCCGGCGAGCCGCCGCGAGCGATGCGACCATCCTCATCACCGGGGAGAGCGGGACGGGCAAGGAGAGGCTCGCCCGCTACGTTCACGACGAATCAAGGCGCAGTGCGGGGCCCTTCGTGCCCATCAATTGCGGCGCGGTCCCAGAGAATCTCCTCGAGAGTGAGCTCTTCGGCCACGCCAAGGGTGCTTTCACCGGCGCCGTCGCAGATCGCGAGGGCCTCTTCGAGGCCGCCGGCGGAGGCACCCTCTTCCTCGACGAGATCGGCGAGACGACCCCCGCCATGCAGGTGCGACTCCTCCGGGCGCTCCAAGAGCGCGTCATACGTCCGGTGGGCGCGAACCGCGAAATTCCCGTCGACGTGCGCGTCGTCGCCGCCACGAACCGCAACCTCGAAAACATGCTCGAGGCCGGGACGTTTCGGACGGACCTCTACTTTCGGCTTCAGGTCGTGCCCCTCGAGATCCCGCCGCTGCGCGTCCGAGGGGACGACATCTTGCCCCTCGCCCGCCACTTCATCACGCGCACCTGCGCGGCCAATCGATGCGGCCCATGTGCGCTCTCGGCAGATGTCCTCGACGTGCTCTACCGGTACCCGTGGCCGGGCAACATCCGCGAGCTCGAAAATGCGATCGAACGCGCCGTGGTCCTCGCCGAGGGCCAGCCGCAAATCGAAGTAGACGACCTGCCGCCGGAGGTCCGCGGACAAGCGCCGCCCGCGCCATCGCCACGGAGCCTGGACGACCGAGACGCGCCGGTCCTCACCCTCGACGAGGTCGAGCGTCGGCACATCCTCGAGACCCTCGAGCGCTTCGGGGGGCATCGCCGCAAGACCGCCAAGGCCCTCGGCATCGGCGAGAACACCCTATGGCGGCGATTGAAGAAATGGGGAGTCTTCCTGTGAGCAAGAAAACACGAGGGTCGCGGTTCGGGCGCCCGACCACCGGTGCTGAGCCTGCAGGATGACCTCCTGATACACAGTCTACTGAGCACGGTGATGGTTGCGCCGTTGACCTCCAGCATGCAACGCGGGCTCGCGATCGGGAACGTCGAAATCGCCCCAAGAGAAAGCGGCCAGTCGAAGCTGTCGGTGGCGTTGGTCTGCCAAGTGAGCACGGCAGGCAAATCGTTCTTCACGGACCGCGCCGGCACCTTGTCCGCGACTGCGACGGCCAAAGTAGACCGAGGTCTCGCACTCGCGTTGGGGATTGGCGTCGGTCGCATCTAGTGGACTTCGGGCCACAGGCGTGTGACGCCGCCGGCCGTACGATCTACTCTAGTGCGCCGTCGTCGAGCCAGCGCACGCGGCGCGCGCTCCTCGTCCGAGGCGAACGGGCCGCTGCCGACTGGGAACTGTTGAGCCGGCGGCCAGCTCCCGCGCCCTTCGAGGGTCACGTCTTCCATTTCGTCCAGTGAGGAGCGTTTCGCGGTGCACGCCAGGAGGCGGTGAAGGCAAGCGGCGCGTGGTGCGCGCGTCGCTAAATGCTCGTTGACCCAAGGTCGGTCAGTCTCCGGGACGGCTGGCTATGGGGCAGTCGCGGTGGCCGACGGACGGGCGCTCGAGATGCGGGGGTGGATGACAGCAGGAGAAGGGTCGAGGGGGCGGAGCAGACGCGGAGCGGAGCGGGCGAGGGGCGCGCTGTGGGCGCCTTCGTCGCACGCCGGGCGCACCGGTGCGGTGACCGACGGCGTCGATCGGGGCGCTTTGCGCGCCCTGTTCGGTGTCATGCGGCCACCGGCGGTGCGCGCTCGTTGGGCAGGGGCTGCGCGCGGAGCTGCATGGTGAGCTCACCGCATCGAGGGCGGCGGCGCAGGCCGACGCCGGTGAGGCGGAGGACCATCGCCACGCCGGGATCATCACTCGAACAGGATCACGTCAGCGACTGCTCGACGCGGAGGACAGCCCCGTCTCAGGTTGCCTCCCCCTCTTCCTCCGTACCTTCGCTGCCCAGCTTTCTGGCTCCGCCGAATAGCAATGCGAGGACCGGGAGGACGAACAGAGTCAGGAGGGTCGACGTGAGGATTCCCCCGATGACGACCGTCGCCAGCGGGCGCTGCACTTCACTACCGACGCCCAGGGACACCGCCATCGGAATGAAACCCACGGCGTCCGTGATGCCTGTCGCGAGGACAGGACGCAGGCGGGTCTTTGCGGCCTCGATGATCGCCTGTCGAAGGGGCATGCCCCGATCGGCAAACTCACGGATGGCGTCGAGCAGGATCTGCCCGTTCAACACCGCGATCCCGGCGAGCGCGATGAAACCGACGGCAGCGCTCACGCTGAAGGGGATTCCTCGCAGCCAGAGCGCCAGAATCGCCCCGACCGCCGCGAAGGGGATGCCCGAGTAGATGATCACCACGTCTCTGAGACTCTTCATGCTGAAGAACAGCAATATGAAGACGAGCACGAGCACCGCTGGAACGACGATCGCGAGACGAAGCTGAGCCCTCTGGAGGTTCTCGAACTGGCCGCCCCACTCGATCACGTAGCCTTCCGGCAAGACCACCGTGGCCTCGACTTTCGCCTGGGCCTCGGCGACGAACGACGCGGGGTCGCGGTCGCCGAGGTTGCACTGCACACGAATCAGGCGTCGTCCCCACTCCCGGTTGATAGTCGAGGCACTGTCATTCGCCTCGACGTTCGCCAGGCTCGACACCGGCACGCTGGCCCCCCCGGCGGAGGGCAAGCGGACGGACGCGATCGCATCGGGGTCTTCGCGGAAGCGCTCTGGCAAGCGCACGACGAGAGGGAAGACGCGCTGGCCTTCATACACGTCACCCACATGGATGCCGCCGATGGCCTCCACGAAGTCCAACACCTCGCGACCGGCGACCCCGTAGCGTGCGAGCCGCCTCTGGTCCACCGAGATACTCACGGTCGGTTGGCCGGAGATCTGATCGACCGAGATGTCCTCCACGCCATCGATCGTGACCAGCACGTCTTGCACCTCGTCCGCGAGCCGCAGCAGTTCGTCGAAATCGTCGCCGATGACCTTGATTCCGATGTCCGAGCGGATGCCCGACACCATCTCGTTCATCCGCATCTCGATCGGCTGCGTGAAAATGATGTTGACGCCCGGCACCTCCGCGACGAGGCGTTGCATCTCGGTTACGAGTTCGGCCTGGGTCGTCGCGCGGGTCCACTGGTCGCGCGGCTTGAGCGTCAGGAAGAGGTCGGTGAGCTCCAGCCCCATGGGATCGGTCGCGACCTCGGCCGTGCCGATGCGGCTCCATGCGTGCTCGACCTCGTCGGGGAATTCCTCGAGAAGCAGCGACTCGATTCGCGTGTTGCCCCGGATCGACTCGTCGATTGAGACGCCGGCCAGTCGGATTGTATTGGCGACCAACGCCCCCTCGCTGAGGTGTGGAATGAACTCTCCCCCAAGGCCCGGCGCCAGAGCGCCTGCGACCAGCAGAAGCACGATGGCGACGGCTAGCACGCGCTTGCGCGCGCTCAACGCGGCAGTGACAGCGCGGCCGTAGAGGTCGGTGAGCTTCCGGGCGACGACTCCTCCTTTCTTGGGGGGTCGGCGCGGCAGGAAATAGTACGAGAGTACCGGTGAGAGGAACACGGCCGTCACCAGAGCGCCGAGGAGGGCGAAGATGAAGGTCCAAGCCATCGGCCGGAACAGTTTGCCCTCGATGCCCTCGAGCGTGAGCACGGGCACGAAGACCAGGACGATGATGCCCATGCCGAAGATGATGGGTCGAACCACCTTCGCGCTGGACGAGGCGACCACCTTCAGCCGTTCGTCGTTGGTGAGGGGGCGCCCGAGGTGACTCTGTTGCTCTTGAAGCGCGCGTAGGTTCGACTCGGTCATCACGACGGAACCGTCGACGAGAATCCCGAAGTCGATGGCGCCCAGGCTCAAGAGGCTCGCTGCGATGGCGAACTCGTGCATGCCCTGGACCGCGAAGAGCATCGCGATGGGGATTGAGGCGGCCACCAGGAGACCCGCTCGAAGGTTCCCGAGCAGCAGGAGCAGGACCAGTACTACCAGCCCTGCAGCGACCAGCAGGTTGTGCTCGACCGTCTCCATGACCTGGTCGACGAGAGTGGTCCGGTCGTACACGACCTCGACGAGGACGTCGGGCGGGAGGGAGGGGCGGAGGGAGTCGAGCCGGGCGCGGAGGTGTTCCGTCACGACTTGGCTGTTTTCCCCCATGAGCATGAATGCGAGACCGAGCACCACCTCACCCTCACCGCCGGCCGACACCGCGCCGCGTCGAATCTCGGCCCCGATCCCCACGGCGGCGACGTCCCTGATCAGAACGGGCGTTCCGTCGCTGGTCCTGATCACGATGTCCCCGATGGTGGATATCGACGAGACGCGGCCGACGCCGCGGACGACGCTTGCCTCTCCGGCCCCGACGATTTGCCCGCCTCCGACGTTCGCGTTGTTCTGGCGGAGCGCCACCATCACGTCATCCAACGTCAAGTCGAACGCAATCAGCGATTCAGGTTCGACTACGACCTGGAACTGTCGTTCCAGTCCTCCCCAGGAGTTGACCTCCGCCACGCCGCTGACCTTCCTCAGCTCCGGTTTGATCACCCAGTCGTGCAGCGTCCGCAGTTCCTCGATGGAACGGTCCGGATCAGTCGAGCGAATGGTGTAGTGGAAGACCTCGCCGAGGCCCGTCGCGATGGGCCCCAGCGTCGGGCGACCGACGCCAGATGGCAGCTCGACTGACGCCAGGCGCTCCGCGACGTACTGACGCGCGTCGACGGTCTCCACGTCATCGTCGAAAACGACGACGACCTGCGACAGCCCGAACTTCGACACCGATCGCATGCTCTGCAGGCCGGGGAGCCCACCGATCGACAGCTCGACCGGCAGCGTGATCTGTTGCTCGATCTCCTCCGGGCTCAACGCAGGCGCGACTGTGTTGATCTGCACCTGAACTGGCGTCGTGTCTGGGAATGCGTCGATCGGAAGTTGTAGGAGGCGAACGACGCCCGCAGCGCAGGCGATGCCGAAGACCACCAGAACGAGCAGTCTGTTGTTCAAGGCGGCGTGGACGAGTCGTGTCATCGCAGCACCTTCATCGGGTCAGTCATCCACACAGCCGGCGCCGAGGCGTGATGCGAGGAAGGCGGACTTGATGACGAACGCTCCGCCGATCACGACCTCGTCTCGGCCTTCGATGCCGCGGAGGACTACGACCTCGCCGGTCGGCAGTCGATCGCCCAGGTCGACGCGCCGCGCTTCGAAGAGGTCGGGCTCCCTGCGCACGAACACGAAGGGCAGATTCTCGATTCGGCTGATGGCCGACGCAGGCAGCCGCAGAGCTCCGGAGTGTCGATCGATGATCGCCGTCACATCTGCGAACATCCCGTGCCTGAGGGCTCCCTCTGGGTTCGGCACCACGGCCCGCGCACGCACCGTGCGTGTGCGTTCGTCGACGAGTGGGCCCACCCAAGTAACGCGGCCTCCGATAACGACCCCCTCTTGTCCTTGGACCGCCACTTGGATCGGGGTGTCGACGTGGATGCGCATTGCGTGTTCCTCGGGTACCGAGATGTTGACCCACATGTTGTCGAGGTCGGCGATCTCGAAGAGAGACGCGCCGCCCTCGACGGCCTCCCCGAGGACGGCGGTGCGCCTGACGATCGTGCCGCGAAAGGGGGCACGCAGGGGCAGCTCCGAACGCGCGTCCGCGATCGACGTCAGCTGACGCGCGGTGAATCCCAGATTGAGAAGCCGTTGGCGAGCGAGTCGCATTGCGGCCCGGGCCCGGCTCTTTGCGGCCTCGGCTTCCTCCATGTTGCGCCGAGAGCCGATATTCTCTTCCGAGAGTTGGCGCTGGCGCTCTGCAGCCGCCTGACGTAGTTGCAGCTCGGCTCGCGCGGAGAGGTAGTCGGCTTTGGCGGTGGCTACTCCAGGCGAATGGACCAGGGCGAGCACCTGGCGCGCCTCCACCACCTGGCCGAGATCCGCATCGACCCGCTGGATCACACCGCCCATGAGAGCGCTGACCTCGGCCAGGCGGTTCCCATCGAACTGAATCTCCCCGAGCAGCGCGATCGAGGTGGATGAGTCCGCGCGCACTGGACCCGCGATCGTGAGGCCCGCGAAGTCTGCCGAACGGTCCGACGCCAGGCGAACCAGCAAGGCCTCGCCCACCGGCAGCGTGGCGGCGAGCTGTGGATGGCAGATGCCGCATTGCTCCTCAGGCACCTGGTGCTCGTTGCACATGATCACGTTTTCTGGCGCTTCGTCCGGCTGAGGGCCTGCGGCCTCAGCGCGTGACGGGTCGCACACAATACACTCGTCCTCGTATAGGCCGTGCTCTTGGCAATAGGGTCTGTCCGGATCGCGAAGGTCCGGATGGCACAACCAGCAGCGGTCTTCGTAGCGACCGTGTTCCGCGCACCAGAGTCTTCCCTGCTCGCGCCTGGACGGGTCGCAGATGAAGCAGGTCTCGCCGCCTTCGTGCGTGTGGGCTGCGGGCGTCATCGCCGGGTTCTGCTCCTCGGAGATGCTCACATCCTCTTCGCAGCCGGATGCAAATGTCCCGGCCGCAACGAGACCGGCCAGCGCGAAGTGCCACAGCGCCGTGTGTGTTGGCGTCACGGCGTGGATCCTCCTGGTGCGGTCCTCTCCGCGCGCGACGGGTCGCACAGAAAGCACTCGTCTTCGTAGAGGCCGTGCTCTTCGCAGTAGGGTCTGTCGGCGTCACGCAGCTGGGGTTGGCACTCCCAGCAGCGGTCTTCGTAGCGACCGTGCTCCGCGCACCAGAGTCTTCCCCGCTCGCGCTTGGTCGGGTCGCAGATGAAGCAGGTCTCGCCACCTTCGTGCGTATGGGCTGTGAGGTCCTGCGCAGCAGCCTCGTGCCCTGCGTGCTCCTGGTCGTGCGCCGCCGTCTCCTCTTCGCAGCCAGACGAGAGGGCGCCGAGGGCTAGGAGCACGCACAGGGTGATGTGGAGATGATGGGTTCGTTCAGAGAGACGGACAAAGTTCACGGTGAGTTCCTCGTTGAATTGGGCGTGCAAGACATCGACGGCTGCCGGAGGCAGGAGCGGGAGCGCCCGCGTGGGGCGACGGGGACACCGCCAACGGTTACGTGGGCGGTCTAGTGCTCGAACGGCGCTGGAACGACGAGCGACGCGCGGTCGCCACACGTCCCAGGATCACTGCGCTCGCTCTCGTTCAGGCGAACGATCGTGGAGGGTGATAGACCCTCTCGATGGGATCGCGGGGATGCAAGTCGCGGAGGATCGCTGGCTGAGACCGTCGCTGCCACGGGGCCGACTGGACCGTCGGTGCGGCCACGGGCTGCACTGAGACCGCTGTGCAACACAAGCAGCCGGAGCACCTCTCCGTCGGACGCTCGGGCCGCGTTGGAGACAGATGCATGCATTCGATGGCGTTGGCAGATTGAGTAACAGCGCCTTCGGAACCCGCGAGGGACTCGAGGAGCTCACACGGCACCCCGGACAGCGTGACGCCTGCGAGCGCCACGATCACGACCATGGACTTCATCCGCGTTCTCCCAGCGCGGCGATGGCCCGCGCCTGAGATACGAGATCGAGGAGCTCGTGCCGTCGTAGAGAGTAGAAGGCCAGTTTGCCGCTCTTGCGAAACCCGATGAGCCCCGCGCGCCGAAGTGCCTGCAGTTGATTCGAGGTGGCCGAAACGCTCAATCCCAGAACCTGCGCCAAGTCACACACGCAGAGTTCATCGACGGCGAGAGCCAGAAGCACCCGAAGACGCGCTGGACCACCGGCGAGCTTCAGGAGGTCGGTGACCGCGACGATCTCCGGCTCCGCCCAAAGCGCCGCCCGCGCACGCTGAATGCGTGCCACGTCGAAAGTGAAGACTTCACAGTCTGCACCTTTGTCTGAGGCTGAAACAAGACTCTCCAACATTCGCGAAACTATCAAAACGAGTGCGAATGGTCAACGCTAGGTGTGGGTTGCGCTTGTGGTTCCTCAAACCCTCGTCCGCCTCGCGAGCTGTCGGCGACGGACTGGCCGCCGGAGGCGCCGGACGGGTCGGCGACCCCCAACGTCCGGGGCGTCCCGGCGATTCGATCGCGCGGAGCGCCTGGCTCGAGCTCGATATGGATGCGTCGCCCTGAAGCGCTCGCCCTGGCGAAGAGCACGCCCTCAATGGCGGCCACCCGAGCGGCGAGGGAGCGCGCACCCCGTTCATGGGTCGCCCCCTCGAGGGGGATCCGAGTCGTCAGCTCGGCGCTCACCCGTCCTCGCTCTCCTCCACTCCCTCGAAGAGCCAACCGTAGAGCGTCGGCAGCGCGAAGAGCGTGAGGAAGGTCGCGGTGACCAGGCCACCAATGACCACGGTTGCTAGCGGGCGCTGCACCTCTGCGCCGGCACCCGAGGAGAGGGCCATCGGCAAGAAGCCGAGGGCCGCGACGCTCGCAGTCATCGCCACGGCGCGAAGGCGGCTCTCGGCGCCTTCGCGGGCGGCCTCGACGGCGGTCTTGCCCTGAGCCCGGAGCTTCTTCACGGTCGTGAGCAGCACGACCCCGTTGAGGACCGCGATCCCGAAGAGAGCGATGAATCCGACCGCGGCGCTGATCGAGAACGGCATCCCGCGGAGGGCCAGGAGTGCAACGCCGCCGACCGCCGCGAAGGGAACGTTGAGGTAGATGAGCATCGAGGTCTTGAGCTCTCCGAACGCCATATAGAGGAGGACGAAGATGAGGGTGAGGGCGAGGGGAACCGCGATGGCGAGCCTCGCCGCCGCCGCCTTGAGGTTCTCGAACTGCCCTCCCCACGCGATGACCGTACCGGGGGGCCGGTCGACCTCCTCGTCGATGTGGCGCTGGGCCTCGGCTACGAAACCCGCGAGGTCGCGACCGCGTACATTGACCTCGACGATGGTCCGGCGACGCACCGCCTCGCGGCTGATACTCGCTGGGGAATCGACGATCTCGAGGCTGGCCACCTGAGCCAACGGAACCAGAACGCCCCGCGCCCCCGAGACGGGCAAGAGACGCAGCTGGTCCAGGTCATCGCGGAGCTCTCTCGGCAAGCGCACCTGCATTCGATAGCGCACCTGGCCTTCGTAGACGTCGCCGACACCGCGTCCGCCGATGGCTTCGATGGCGTCGAGGGCGTCCCGGACCCGAACCCCGTAACGGGCCGCGGCCACGCGATCGACGGTCACCTCGAGGGTCGGCAGGCCCGCGAGCTGCTCACCGCGGACGTCGCTGGCGCCGGGGACATCACGGATGGCGGCCTGAACGTCGAGGCTGATGCGTTCGAGATCTGCGAGTTCGTCACTGTAGATGGTGATCGCAACGTCGGACCGGCTGCCGCTGATGAGCTCGGCCATGCGCAATTCGATCGGCTGCGAGAACGAATAACCCTGGCCCGGCAAAGTCTCCTCGAGGCGTTCGGACATGGCCGCGATGAGGCCTTCGCGGGTGTCCGCCGTCTCCCACTCGTCGGGCGGCTTCAGCATGATGATGACGTCAGAGATTTCGACGCCCATCGGGTCGGTCGCGATCTCGGCGCGGCCGGTCTTGGAGATGACGGTGGTCACTTCCGGGAACTCCCGCAACACCGCTTCGAAGCGGGTGGAACTCGCGACGCTCTCCTCGAGGGATACGGATGGAAGGCGGAGAATTTGCACAGCGAGGGCGCCTTCATCGAGACGGGGAATGAACTCGGCCCCCATTCTACTGCCGACGACCCCTGTGATGGCGAGGGCAGCGAGGCTGACGCCGACGACGATCTTGGGCGCGCTCATGACCGTGCGGAGCATGCGCGGGTAGACCCGATGCAAGAGCCGGACGAGGAACGGTTCTTTCTCTTCAGTGTGGGCGCGCATGAAGGTCGCGACCAATACCGGGACGAAGGTCAGGGACGCGACGAAAGCGCCTCCGAGAGCGAAGAGGACCGTGAGCGCCATCGGCTTGAACATTTTGCCTTCAATGCCGGCGAGGGTGAGCAAGGGCACGTAGACGAGGACGATGATGGCCTCGCCGAAGAGCGCGGCCCGGCGCACGTCGAGGGTCGAGTTCAGCACGACCTCGGACGCCTCCCGATAGGTCATGGGTCGGTCCCTGCCCTTAGCCGCTGCGGCGAGATGCACGACCGCGTTCTCCACGACGATGATTGAACCGTCGACCACGATTCCAAAGTCGATGGCGCCGAGGCTCATCAGATTCCCGCTGAGACCGAGGGCCTCCATGGCGGTGAATGCGACGAGCATCGCGAAGGGGATCGCCGCTGCGACGATGAGCCCGCCGCGCAAGCTCCCGAGCAACAAGAAGAGCACGCCGACCACGAAGAGCGCCCCCTCGGCGAGGTTGGTGGCGACGGTGCGGATGGTTCGTTCGACGAGCTCAGAGCGGTCGTAGAAGATATCGATCACGACCCCCTCCGGGAGGGAGCCCTCGAGGCGCGCGAGGCGCTCCTTCGCGGCGTCGACGACCTCACGGCCATTGGCGCCTATGAGCATCATGACGATGCCCGTGACGACCTCGCCGCGAGCGTCACGGGTGACGGCGCCCTGCCGCAACATCGGGGCGAAGTGCACCCGCGCCACGTCGCGGACCCGTACCGGAACGCCGGTGTGCTCGCGCGTGTCGATGATGATCTCGGCGATGTCTTCGAGGCTCTGAACGCGGCCTTCGCCGCGCACCAAGAGCTGTTCACCAGCCCGGGTGAGGTACCCCCCACCCGCCGTCGCGTTGTTTTCTTCGAGGGCGGAGTAGAGCTGCGACAACGAGACGTTGAGAGCGCGCAACCGATCGGGCAGCACCTCCACCTCGTAGGTCTTGAGCTCGCCGCCGAAGCTGTTGACCTCGACGACCCCTGGAACTCCGCGGAGCTCGACGGCAACGAACCAATCGAGGATTGAGCGGAGCTCCATCGGCGTATGACACGCGTCGGTGTCCTCGTCGTCGCTCGGACACATCCGATCGCTCTTGACCTCGAACTGGAGGACCTCTCCGAGGCCCGTACTGAGGGGCCCCATCTCGGGCTGCACGCCCGACGGCAAGCCGTCCCGCGCCTGGACTAGGCGTTCGGACACGAGCTGCCGCGCGCGAAGGAGGTCGGTGCCCTCTTCGAAGACGATGGTCACGGCGGAGAGCCCGAATCGGGAAATGCTCCGAATCTCTTCGACGTCGGGGATACCGCTCATCGCGGACTCGATGGGGAAGGTGATGGTTCGTTCGACGTCGACGGGGCCGAGTGAGGGAACGTCAGTCAGGACCTGCACTTGGACGTTGGTGACGTCGGGGACGGCGTCGATCGGAAGCTGGAGCGCGCTGCGCAGCCCGACGGCGACGACGAGGCCGACGCCAACGAAAACCAGGAGGCGCCACCGAAGACAGAGTTCGAGAAATCTTTTCATGATTGGCTCTTCCTCGACTCAGTGTTGGTGCACGGAGAGTTCGTCCATCGACATGGCGCTCTTGAGCGTGAAGGCGCCCGCGATGACCACCTCGTCACCCTCGTCGAGGCCCGTGAGGAGCTCGTAGAACACACCAGCGCGGCGGCCGATGCTTACAGGAACGGGGCGAAATTCGCCGTCCTCGTCGCCGGGCACGAAGACGGTCGTGGTGCCGTCCATGGTGACGACCGAGCTCGTCGGAACAGCGAGAGACAACAGGCCGTCTCCGACCAGCTCCACCGAGCCGTACATCCCGCTGCGCAAGCGCGGGTCGATTTCGTCGAGGGCCACCCGGACGGTGAGGCTGCGCGTGTCGGGATCGATCGCGGGGGCGAGGTACTGAATGGTGCCCGTGAGCGCGAGTTCCGGAAAAGCGTGCGGACGGAATACCGTCGAGAGGCCCTCGGACACGCGAGCGATCGCGAGCTCAGGCACCTGGACGTATACGCTGATCGCGGTTGGGTCAGCGACGATGAAGGCGGGTTGAGCCGGGTTGGCCGCCTCGCCGGGGGTCGCGTGGACCTGGGTGACGACCCCAGCGATGGGTGCGAGAAGTCGGAGCCGGCCACCTTGGCCCGAACCGAGGACCCGAAGCTGTCGGGAGAGCCCCTGGGACTCCGCCCGGAGCCTCGCGACAGAGGACTCCGCTTCGATCAACGCGCGCTGAGCGCCGATGCCCTGTTCGACGAGTTGCCGGTTGCGTTCGAGGACGGTCTCGGCAGCACGCAACTGCGCTCTTACCTGCGCGAGCTGGGCGGTCGCCTCGGAGGCGGTCCCGGATTCGACCAGGGCCATCAGCTCTCCTTCCTCGACGCGGTCTCCGAGAGCCACCTTGATCTCGGCATAGCGACCGGTGGTGAGAGGTGAGACATGGGCAGTGCTGAGTGGGTCGAAATTCACCTCTGCGGGGAGCCCCGCACCTCCGGTGAGGGCTCGCCGGGAGATTGTCCCGACAGCGATTCCGCTGGCTTCGATCGCCTCGGGCGTGAGGCGAAGCTCACCTTCATGCTCGCCGTGCTCGTCGCCGTGCTCGTCGCCGTGCTCGTCGCCGTGCTCGTCGCCGTGCTCGTCGCCGTGCTCGTCGCCGTGCTCGTCGCCGTGCTCGTCGCCGTGCTCGCCCTCTCCCGACGACTCCGTGGGGCAACCGGCGACTGCCAGAGCGAAGACCATGGCGAGTACCAAGCGAGTCATTTCTTCGAGGCCCTTCACTGAGCACCGCCAACGTGAGTTGAAATTTCTTTGCCGACCTGTGCTTCGAGGGCCGCGACGGCGCTGAAGTAGTCGACGTGGGCGCTGAGCGCCTGTTGTTGAATGCTTAGAAATCGCTGAAGCGCGACGGAAACTCGCAGGAGATCGATTTCCCCGAGCTCGAACGAGCGACGCAACATGGTGAGGTTTTCTTCGAAGCGGGGAAGAATGTCGGAGCCATAGCTCTCGACCCGCGCCGCGGCAGCGTCGACAGCGCTGCGCAAGCGTTCGAGGCGCGCCTCGATGACTGCGCCTATCGCGTCTTTGCGCGCCTCGGCGACATCCCGGGCGGCCGAGGTCCGCGCGCGCTCGGCCTGGTTGACCGCGAAGGCTGGGATCTCGAAGAGCAGTCGCCCCATGACGACGTGTTCGGCGACACCGCCACCGGGGGCGCCTTCGTACCCGTATTGGATCCCGAGGTGGGGGCTCGGAAAGGCTTCACGGCTGGCGAGGTCTTCGCGCAGCTCTGCCTCGCGGACCGCAGCGCGACGAAGGACGAGCTCCGGATTGTGTTCCAACGCCAACTCGGTGAGCTGGGCTAGGGTCGGCGCCCGGTGGGGAGCAGTCAGAGCGCCCACGGGCTCCGGCGGTGACGCGACGGGCCACCCGGAGATCTCGGCGAGGAAGAGACATGCGTCGCGATACGTCTGAAGCGCCGCGACTGCGCGCTGGCGAGCCTGGGCTAGGTCCGCCTCGGCCAAGCGCTCGATCAGCGCGGCGGCGTCACCGGCCCGAACGCGGCGCTGGGCGATGTCGAGTAGTTGGGCCGAAAAGGTGACCAGCCGTCGCTCGAGCTCGGTCCGGCGACGGGCCGCGAGGGCCGCTCGATAGCCCGCATGGATCTGCTGGTGCACGAGCCAGTGGGCACGCGCCAGACTGCCCTCGCGCGTTGCTCGTGCAGCGCGGGCAACGTCGAAGCGCAGGGGACGCTGCCCCGCGATTTCGATCTGCTGCCATAGCTGTGCCTGGGCGTTGAGGTCCGTCGCGGCCCCGGCGTTCGCCGCGATGCGAGGCCCGAGGCCGAGATTCAATCGAGTGTTGCTCGGCAACCACGGCGCTGCGGCCCCAAAGTCCGCGTCCGCCAAACCCACTTCCGCCTGAGCGACCGCGAGGGCGGGGGCGCTCCGCTCGGCGTGGTCGAGCAATTCCTCGAGCGAAACCAAAGTGCCGCCGAGGGTCACCTCCTGAACCTCGGCGCCGAGCTCCGGGGAGAGTCCCCCTCGGTTCAGCCCCGGTGCCTCTTCTTGAGCCCACGCGACACCCACGCCGCCCGTTAGACTCACGACTACCCATAGAGCGCTCATGGCGCTCGTCATCCTACGCATCGAATTCACCTCATCTGACGGGTCTCTGCCGTGCAGCTCCTCGAGAATCGCGAACGACCCCCGAGAATCCACGCATGACGGCGCGCAGCCGTCGCGACCCTAACGGTCGGACGGACTACCCCTGGCGCGCCGGGACCTCAGGCCCTTGGTGGACGCAGCAACCGTGCGCGGGTGCCCTTGGGCCCCGGTCGGTGCGCGTCAGAAACCCAAGTGCCGTGGACCGGAATCGAAACCGGCACCCTGTCCACGTCAGGCGCGACGGTGACGGCGATCGAAGTGCAACAGCCGCAGTGGTGTGAGAGCGGAGTGCACCCGTGCTCGGGGCAGGCGTCCTCACCTTCCTCGTGGTCGGAGTGCCCATCCAGCGCGATATTCACGCTGTCTTCGGCGAGCTCGACGAGGCCCGGGCTCATCGAAAAGGCGAGGGCCAAGAGCAAAATGTTGCGGACCACAGACAAGGTTACGTTCAGACGTTAAGAAAAGTGGGTGTTGTCGTCAAGGCGACAGAATCGTCAGTGTCCTTACGGGGCGGCTTCCATGCGATAGCGTGCGCACCATGACGACCGCGCCGCATCGGCAATCTCTGCCCACCCGCCTCTTCTTGGTGACGGCCATCGTCGCTCTTCCTCTCTTTGGACGCCTCGCGGCCGGCTGCCATGAAGAGGATGGTTTGCCGGAGGTCACCCGATGCAGCGCCGAGAGCGCGTTGCGCTGGACCCCCGACCGCATCGCCATCTACGACGCCAGCTCTTTCGAAGAGGTCGGCGACGGGGCCTCGGTCGCAATGATCACTGGCGCCCAGGGCTCAGACATGGTCGGCCTCGAGTTGACCGTCTTCGGCGACGCCATCCCCGGCTGCATCGAGGCGCGACTCGGCCTCGACGGCTACTTCGACGAGGCCGGCCCTCTCCGACTCGAGACCAACGCCGACGGGAGCGCGAGCGTATTAGTATACGGACTCGCCGAGCTCGCTGGACCGTCGCGAGCCACGGCGACCGTCGGGGATCTGTCCGTCGCATTCGACGTAGACGTCGTTCGCTGACCGCGAGCTTCAGTTGGCTCCGATAGGGGCGTACGCTCTCGCACCATGCGCACCCTGACAGCGATCGCCGGTAATACGCAGCGCCTCGACGGCGGCTCGATGTTTGGCAACGCACCGAAGGCGGTGTGGCAGCGCTGGATCGAGCCTGACGACGACAATCGGATCCCCCTCGCCTGCCGGGCCATGCTGGTCCGCGAGGAAACGCGCACCGTTCTCTTCGAGACGGGCATCGGCGCGTTCTTCGAGCCCAAGCTGAAATATCGCTTTGGCGTCCTCGAACCGGGCCATGTCCTGCTCGAGAACCTCGAAAAGGCCGGCACCCCCCACGAAGAGATCGACGTGGTGGTCCTGAGCCACCTGCATTTCGACCACGCCGGAGGCCTGCTCTCGCCCTGGACCGAGGACGGGGACCTCACCCTGCTCTTCCCAAAGGCCCGCTTCGTCGTGGGCCAGGAGGCCTGGGACCGCGCCCGGCACCCTCACCCCCGAGATCGAGCCTCTTTCATCCCCGGCCTCAACCAGCTGCTCGAGGAGAGCGGCCGCCTCGAGGTCGTGACGGGGGAAACCAGCGAGGTCCTCGGGGATGGCTACCGATTCCACTACAGCCACGGCCATACCCCGGGGCTGATGCTGACCGAGGTGGCCATGGCCGGGGGCCCGGTCGTCTTCGCGGGAGACCTCGTCCCGGGCATGCCCTGGGTCCATCTGCCCATCACCATGGGCTACGACCGGTACCCCGAGATGCTCATCGATGAGAAGAAGGTGCTCTACGAGGCGCTGGTCCCCAAGGGCCTGCGGCTCTTCTTCACCCACGACCCCGAGACCGCCCTGGCGAAGGTCAAAGTGGACGAGCGAGGACGCTATCGGGGCGCCGAGGGCCTCGCCGAACCTCGGGATTTGGAGAGTTGAGGCTGTCGACCAACGGTCACCCTGGCCCGTTGAAATGACTGGTCTTTTTGCGCGCGACAGCAAATCGTCAGTATACCGACGATTGGGGATCGCTTTTTCCTTAGTAATTCTAGGATGTGGCTGCGGGGACGACTCGTCACCTCCAAGTACAGTTCCGTCCTCATTGGCCGCTCCAGCGACCCCGAATCCCCCGCCCGGCTCCTCCATCCACCACTCCCCGGAAGAGCCCCCGGAGGAGCCCCCGGCATGCTCCGCCAGCGCACCGACGTTGGTCGATCGGGACGCCGAAGAGGTCACTGGGGTCGGCCTCTCGATATCCGCAAACGGGGGCATCATCTTCGCGCTCGAGGGAGGCGCCGGTGAGCACCGCTTGCGGCGGCTCCCGGTCACCCCGGGGGGCGAGCCAGAGGGCGCGGCGACAGAGAGCCCCACGGTCAGCGGAGCCCAGCTCTTCACCGCGAGACCCCTCGGAGAGGATCACCTCTCCATATTGCTCGAGACCTGCGAGGGCAGATTCTGCCTCTCGGCAGAGCTCTGGGACCATTCCGGCGCCTCTCGGGGGACCGCCCTCGCGGGCCCCCTGCCGGCGTTCACGACGGTCAAGAACGCGACGACGGGGCGGGAGCTCATCCTCGGCCTGGGCCGGGAAGGGGCACCTCCGGAGCTCGTGCATTTCACCCGGACCCCTCAGGGCATCTCCTCGAACCAGGTCGAGCTGCCCGGCGCCGGAGAGGAACGAACCGAAATGCTCGGGATGAGCGGCGACGGCGAGCGATGGGCCGCCATCTACCGCGTCGGTGCAGCCGAAGGTCACGGGAGCGAGGTTCGCCTCGCATCCTCGGCCGCGGCGCCGCGAAGCATCGAAGCTCTGCACGACGCGCTAGCCATCGAATCGATGAAGATCACCGACGGAGGCGTCGCGGTGATCGCGGCATTCGAGTTCAGCCGACCGCGCTTCATGACCCTCGGCCTCGGCGCCGATGGTGAGGACGACGACACCGAGCCCCTGCTCGTGCCCCCCGGCGCCCTCCCCCCGGTCTTCGAAGGAGCACGCCGCGCTTTTCTCCGCGACGACGGCGACCGTCTCTTGCTGGATGTCGAAACCGGTGCCGGGGACCCAATTGCGCGCCGCATACCGGTGCTCTCCCACGTCGGGTCTCCACGCCCGCCGGCCGACGTCACCCGCCAGGGAGACGCCTTCCTCATCGTGACGAGGACGGATGCTGACCTCGTGACCATCGAGGTGACGTGCCGCGAGCCATCAGGGACCCGCGACGCTGTGCGCCAGCGGTAGGGGGCGTGATCTGGATTGACGGCGTGGGTGGGGGTGCCGACACCTGCGGGAGCCCGGACGGATGCGCCTTGCCCACTACGGAGACCGGGATCGCGCTCGACGAGGCATCCGACCGCCTCTTCATCACGATTCGCGTCCCAGGCGAGGCCGGACGTCTCGGTGTATGGGATGTCTCCACACCGGCGACGCCCACGGAGACCACCAACAGCAGCACCCGGCCGACGGTCGGCGAGTTTCCCGCTTGGGTGTTCGTGTACTAGACCGGCTGCCCCACCGGCCCGTGGCCTACTCCGCCGCAGCCTCTTCCGTAGGCTCTTCCGTAGGCTCTTCGATTGCCGGGTCCATCGCCGCGCGGGCAAATGCCCCGACGCCGAGGGCCCGGTGGCAGGTGGCGCAGGTCGCGAGCAGACGGCCGAAGTTCTCGGTCCGGTCATCCCAGTCGGTGGACTCCTTGGCGGCGCCAGCGAGCTCGTGGACGTGGGCGATGATGGCGTCGATGCGCTCTGGCTCGAGCACGCCGTGGGGCAGCTCTTCGGCGCGCAGCTGAACGTCTCCCATGACCGTCGCCCCATCCACGTAGGTCTCGAGGTTGCGGGAGACGATGCCTTCCCACATCCGCTCGATGGCCCAGCGGTGTCGCTGCATCTGGTCCTGGAGGGCGTCTCCGTCGGGCCCCGGGGGCATCGCGAACTCCGGGCCACCCTCGACGTGCTGGTGGCACTCGCCGCAGTAGTTGAGCATGCCGGCGAAAGCCATCGACGCCTCGCTGAGGGTCGTCGCGTCCGCGAACGATCGCGCCTCCTCACGCATGCCCTCGAGGTTCGGGCGGAGAGGCGTCGGGACGGCGTCGAGGCCTGGGTCGTTGTCCGCGAGCCAAGCCATCGCCGCGCGCGCGCCTTCGATGTCGTCGCCGACGAGCGCTTGCCGCGCTTCGCGAACCTTGAGGAAGTGTTCCCGCATCAGGTCGCCGGTGGGCCCGGGCTCGAGCTGGTCCGATCCCGGCTCGTCGTCCGTCGAGACTTCTTCGACGGGCTCGGTCGGGGCTTCGGGCTCGTCGTCGCAGCCGAAGACGGGCAGCACGAGCGACAGGATTGCGAGGTGAATCAAAGCGCGCATGGGCGAGAGAGTCGCCTATGGGTGCGTAAACTCAACGAGAAGTCGCACACACCCATCAATCGGCGTCTTTTCCCTGGCGCCCTAGCGGACGATGACCGCCCAGCCGTTCAACGTGCCCTCGTCGATCTCCGCCCCATCCACGACCTTCAAGGTCCAGGTGCCGCTGGGGTCGCCTTCGAAGGCATCGCCCGTCGCGTCGAGGGAGAACTCATCGACGAGATTGTCCGTGCTACCGCCGGTCTCGTTGTGAAGCGTCCAGGTTCGGCCGCCGTGCCCAACGGTGACGGTGAGATCGCCGATGTAGGTGTGGGTGATGTCCACGCGGATGGCCACGCCACCATCGGTCACTCCGGACACGTCGGCCGTGCTGGAGATGCCCGTAGCGTCGTGGTCGGGGATCGCCATCATGCCAGCGCCGTTGAAGACCGTCTCGTCGGTCGAGGGCGGAGGCTCGGGGGTTCCGTCGTTCGTGCCCACGGTGAGCGTCCAGGAAACCAGCTTGCCGACGTCGCGGGTCGCGTGGTCCGACACGTGGAGGGTCCACTCACCGGCGGGGTCGATCCCCTCGAAGCCGACGACGTCGAAGGAGGCGTCGATGTCGTTATTGCTTCCGCCTTCACGGCTGCGCACCGAGCGGGTCACGCCGCCGTGGCTGAGGGAAATCTCGAGGTCACCGACATAGGAATGGGTGATGGCGAGCTGGATGCCGACGACGCCTACGACGCCGGAAGCATCGAGGTTGGCGACGCTCTTCACGCCGGCCGGGTCGTTGTCCGGAATCTCCAGGTCTCCGGCGCCCGCGGCGACAGCCTCGTCCCCGGTGGTCGGCGTCG